>OGMU01000767.1_pt1 | contig 11959 bp, 5 predicted proteins | sample 1573331 | NCBI WGS metagenome assembly OGMU01 (sample SAMEA2581990, study PRJEB24529) | metagenome | biome: Human gut stool | place: China | collected 2011
TGAACATAAGTACGGAAACCATGTTCAGCACCACAAAGGGAAGCCCCATGGCGAAATAAACGGTTGGAATCCAAGATATCGGATTATGATAATTCCGGCTCATATATGTTTCGTTGCTATCGGTACTTTCTATTTCCGTAACTCATTATCCGGCATCAGCGGCTCCGCTCCCATAGTCAGCTCCAGCGTACCGCCGTTTACGATGTCTTGATGGTTGAAGAAAGGAGCGGCAAGTTCTTCCCCGTTCAGGATAATTTTCCGGACATACTTATTATCACGACTGTTATTATGGGCTATAATGGTAAAGGTGTTGCCATTCTGCAAACGGATGGCGGCCTCATCAAACAGCGGACGCCCGATGGAATACACCGGTTTTCCGGGGCAAACCTGGTAGAATCCCATAGCATTAAGCACGTACCATGCCGACATCTGTCCGCAGTCTTCATTGCCCGAAAGTCCGTCGGGGTTGTTGAAGTAAAGCGTATGCAGCACCTCATCCACAATCTCCTGCGTACGCCAGGGCTGGCCTACGTAGTTGTAGAGATGGGCAATGTGATGGCTTGGCTCATTGCCGTGGGCATACTGACCTATCAGACCGGAAATATCCACCGAGGTCGATTCACCTTCCAGCTTGGAATCGGCCGTGAACAGAGAATCCAACTTGCCGATGAAGGCGTCGCGTCCTCCCATCAGTTCCACCAGTCCGTCCACATCGTGGGGAACGAACCAAGTCCACTGCCATGCCGTACCTTCGCAATAGTCATCGTTACGGTGATTGGAAGCGCGGGGGTTGAAAGGCGTACGCCAGTTGCCCTCACTGTCCAGTCCGCGCATGAAGCGGGTACTCGGATCGAAATAAACTTTATATCCCTCGGCAAAGGCCGCATACTTATCGCGGTTGGCTTCGTCGTCCAAGGCACCTGCCAGTACGGAGATGCACCAGTCATCGTAAGCATATTCCAAAGCTTTAGCCACAGATTCATTGTCTTTATCGCAAGGCACGTAGCCAATCTTGTTCTTCCAGTACTTGGCCTGCGGCATCAGATGCGGCACAACCAAAGGATGGGTGATAATACCCGTCGTATCGTATTCTGCCGTACGGAGGCAAGCCTTGTAAGCCTCCTGCACGTCGAAGTTACGGTATCCCTTTACATAAGAATCCGCTATGAGGGAGGCTGCATGATAACCAATCATGGTACCCGTATAGTTTCCGGCCAGTTCCCACATAGGCAGGACGCCGCCCTCGCGGGACTTCTGGATGAGCGAACGGATGAAAGCCTCGTTCAGTTCAGGATCAATAATCGTCATCAGCGGATGATAGGCACGGAAAGTGTCCCATAAAGAGAAAATGGTGTAGATAGGCTCGTCCACCCTGCCTTGATGGGGCTTCAAGTCCATACCAAAGTAACGTCCGTCAGCATCGGTAAACAAGTTGGGCTGCATACCCGTGTGGTAAAGTGCCGTGTAGAACATGGTACGCTGGTCGTTGTCCTTCGTATCGATGTCAATCTTGGAAAGATAAGTGTTCCACTGCTGGCGGGCAGCACGGCGCACACCGTCAAAATCCCATCCGGAGATTTCGGCTTCCACATTCTTGCGGGCACCGTCCATATCCACGGCAGACACACCTACCTTTACCAATACCTCCTCATTGGGCTCCGTCTGGAATTGCAGTAAAGCTTTAGCTGTAGGCAGAAGCGGACCGCCTTCGTCCAATGCCATGGAGTCCGTGACCAGCGTATAGGTAAATGGTTTGGAGAATTTAGCGTAGAAGTTGATATACTGGTCGAAAGCCCAATATACAGTCTTCTTGCGTCCACGGATTTCAGTATCGCTGATTACTTCCAGCTCCATCTGTTCATTCTTCTGGCGCTGGATACTGTAATCCAGGTCGAGGATAAAACCTGCATCTTCCGCTTTCGGGAAGGTATAGCGATGAATCGCCGCACGTTTGGTAGAGGTCAGTTCGGCTTTCACCCCGTAGCGGTCCAAAAATACGGAATAATATCCCGGTTCGGCTGTTTCATTCTCGTGGGAAAAGGCAGAGGCGTACGCCATCTGCTGGCTCTTCGAGCCCATGGAGTGGTAATCCTGCCGACCTACAGTGGGCATCAGCAGCACATCCCCGTAATCGGCACAACCCGTACCGCTGACGTGGGTATGTGAAAATCCGTTGATAGTAGTATCTGCATAGTAATATCCGGAGCAGGCATCCCACTCGTAGATACGCGTGTCGGGGCTGGGCTGAATCATCCCGTTGGGAACTACCGCTCCGGGATAGGTATGCCCATGTCCACCCGTACCGATGAACGGATTGACGTAAGACGCATAGTCCGGTGCCGTCTGGGTACAGCTGCAAACCGCCCCCAGCAGAAAAAGTCCGCCCAACAGTATGGAACTAGATTTCATGTTTTTCTTCATATTGTTTATTGTATAAGTAGGTGTATAGCTTCATAATAGAATCTTGTTATATGAGAATGCTTGAGGAGGGCCGCCCTATTACTTTGAGCAAAGCCCTCCTTTGTTTCATGTATGAAAAGGTTCAAGCATCCGTTTTCCGAAACCTCAGTTTACGGAAAACACGGTATCAGCGTACCTTCTTCATCGTATAGTTCTCACTCACGAAGTAAGGAACATCGGGGAAGATGTCGGTCTCAATCTCACCGCCTACATACTTATAGGGATTGATAGCCCATCTGTTGCCCAAGCCATAGATATGCATATCACCGTTAGGAGCAATAGCACCATCCATATAGTAATCATCATAGTTAGGATATGCTTTCCACTGGAAATTCTTGCTGTAAGTACCGAAATGCATCTTGTAGGTAGCAGGGTCTTCAGCATCGCCCTCATGAATGGTTTGCGGATAGATGAGCAGTGCACCGTTATAGTAATCGCAATGCATCGGATACTTACCGGTGATTTCGGGGAAAGTACCCCAGTTGTAAACCACATATCCGGTACCTTCTTCATCCTTCTCTATAATTACATTCTTCTCAAACTCCTGACTGCCTTTCCAATCCCACCAGCGAGGATTGCCTTCTTCATCCACATAGGTAAAGAGAGAGTTACTGGAAGTTACTTTCCACTCGCCGACCAAATCTTCATAACCCAACATTTTGCCCTGATAAGCTTCACCGATACGGCTCCAGTACTTGCCGCTCCACTCCACTTCATCATCAAAAAGTACTTTACTTATTTCCGAAAGCAACGTATAATACTGATACACCAGCGGTTTGGGATTGTAGAACATCTGAATGCCATAACCTTCATCTTTCACTTTCTGGAATTTGCTCTTGTCAAATCCACTCCAACCTCCGTTCAACTCATCATTAATCTTCCAAGGCAGCGGAGCATACTTGGATTTGGGCAGGTTCTCAAAATGAGACTCTTCACGGCCAAAGGCTCCCTCGGGATTCTGATTCTGGTAGTAACCGTAGGTCATATAGTCCACAATGTCACCTACCTTCATACCCTCTACCTCACCGTCTGGAGAGTCGAGCGAACCATATTCATACACACCAATCAACTTGTTGCCAAATACCTGGCGGCACTCATAAACCAAACGCGCGAAGTTGGCACGTGAGCGTGTTTCGAAGCCGGGGCTGGGATTGGAGTTGTTGTAGCTGGTGTACTCATCATCAAAGTCAATACCATCCAAACCATAAATATCCAAGTAGGCTTTCAGTTCCTTGGCAAAGTCTTTGGCAGCAGCTTCCGAAAGGTTACCCATACCAGCCTCGTCATGGTTGCCAAGAATAGTCATAGCCACCTTAATGCCCTTAGCCTGCAAAGGACGGATGAACTTATCCGCATTTCTCAGCAAGAAGGAAACCTGGTCATTGCAGAAAACATGTACGCGACCGGTCTTGCTATCCACATTGATGTTGGCAGCAAAAATGCTGACTACATCAAAGAAAGGCTTTCCGTTGCTCTTCATGGTATATTCACCCATATTCAAGATGTTCTCGTCATTTACTTCCACAAAGCAATGTGTAAGTATATCACCCTTACTGATACTCTCAGGAATAGCAGCCAAAGGCTTTACCAAGTAAATATATTCCTGATTGTTTGTAGAAACTTCCACACCGTTATTGGCAGATGCAGAAACGGCAACAGCATAAGTCTGTCCGATTGTGCCTCCGGCATTGATATTCAGTTCCACAGAAGCCGACTTCTGTTCGCCCGCCTTGATAGTGGCAGTTCCACCGTTCGCCAGGCTCAGCTTATCGGCGGGATACATTTTATAGCTTGTTCCATTCTTCTTATTGTAAGCCTCCAAAACGTCTTCGTCCACTTTGAAGGTCACCGTAACATCCTGCTCTGCAGCTTTGCTCAGTTCAAAATAGAGATGTCCGGTAGCAACCTTGTCGCCAAAAACAGAAATCGGAGTAAGTTCACGTGCACCGGCGGCAGACTTTACATAGCCATACACGCCATCCACAGTATCCAGCTTGTCACTGTTGCCGGTGTTGATGACAACATCATCTTCACAACCGGTGAAGCATATTCCTGCACATGCAAAAGCCATTGCCAGCAAGCCTGATTTTACATGATTCATATATTTCATAATCAATATCTTTTTATTTGAATTAAGGTATAACTAAATTATTTAGCGGGCAGTTCCACAGCAGTCCAAGTCAATGATTCCACTGCAGTAGCATTGTTCTCATTTCCGCTATAATCGTGAATGGCAGTACCGGCGCCCTCATCGAACTTCCAGTAAGAAACCAGTCCGTCAGCATCCGGCTCTACCTGGTAGAAGTGGTCCTTTGCATTGATTTCTGCTGATGTCAACACCTTGTTCCAGATACGCACCTCTGAGATATTACCTTCCAACCAACGGTCACGATTGTATGAATGGCCAATCCAGAATCCGTTACCTTCATCGGTCATGGTCTGGCCCCAGTTCACGACTCCGCAGTCCAAAGTAGTCTCCAGCATATTCTTACCATTGATGTAGATTATAACTGTTTTTGCATCCGCATCGTAGGTCACAGCGATATGTGTCCATTCGTTTGTCGGAATAACCAGACTCTCATCGGTCACATTGCCGCTACTTGTAGCCACCTGCAACTGGTTTTGAGGAATTCCGGCATCACCGATGCGGAGCAGGAACTTACCTTCGATACCCATAATGGAAGTCAGCATCTTGTCAAACTTGCTTACACGAATCAACGCTTCTGCCGTCAGCTTATTCATATTATTGGCTACATCTGGATTGGTCCAAGTTACGTAAACCAGATTCTTGGTAATATCAGGAACCGTATTAATCAATGCGGCACCCTTCAGCACGTAGTACATGGTACCGGAGCTCTTCAAGACTCCGATGCTTGCCTGGTCTACCGTAACCGGCAATACATATACCTTCTCACGGTCCAGCTCCGTCAAGTTCTTGAAGCTGACAGTGATGTCGTCTGAAATGACAGCACCGGCCAAAATGGTAGCCTGCGGAGTTTCTACCGTATAATAGTTTTCCGGCAGAGCCTCGGCTGTGTCATAATAGGTAGCGTTATAAGTAGCTACCAGTGAAGGGTCCGCCTTCAAGGCAATAGTTATATCCTGCGATTCAGGACGGGCCATTGAAATCCGGAATGAACCTTCCGTATCGGAAACAGTGTTTTTCAACAACACAGTACTGGTCATCGCCGAGCCGTTGATATACACCTGATTATCGAAATTCTCAACGTCATTATCATTACAAGCAGCAAATACACCTGCCAATAATGCCATCGATACTAAATATATACTTTTCAGTTTCATGATATTCTTTTATTTTTTAGGAGCAGGATTCATAATATTGATAGCTTCTCTCACGTATTGATAGGTATTGGTAGCATTGTAATAATCATTCTGCATGTTCTCAATAGCCAGACCAGCTTTTGTAAACTCTGCAGACGGTTCTGTCACCCAATAAGCAGCTTCCGACAGAGCTCTCAAAGCATTGTAATATCCGGTAGTCTTATCTGTTGTATCCAGAGAGACGGTAGATGCCGATACAATGAAGCGGTCAGCCGGAACACCGTCTGCCATCAAGGCCTGAAGCGCTTCTATCCCCAGTTGGGCAACATCCGTGACATCATTTGTAATCAAGATGATATGGTCACAAGAAGAGAGCACAGACTGGCCTATCAGGTTGGCAGGATACCCCTGGAACACCAGTTGCTTACCTGAATTGGCACTCTTCCAGTTGGATATCACACCGAAGAAAGTATCCTGATTTGCCTTTGCTTCAGCCTTGTCGGCTTCGGACATGTAGATAGGATTGCTACCACGATACTCGGCTACAATACCGTCGAAAGGGGCTTCAAGAGCTATCAGTCTGTTCAGCTCAGCCGACAGATAAGCCGAGAATGCAGATGTTTCTGTTCCTTCTTTCACCTTGTCGGTATGTTCCTTCAAGATATTGTCATAGCTGATGGAATAGAATACTTTCGTTCCCTTCTCATGTACATTTGCAATATCTTCCAATTCGAATTCCGCCAAATCGGGAGTAGTTGCGATAATTACGTCCAGGCTGTCGGGAACATCCGACATGTGCTGCCCGCGGCTGAAAGGAACTTTCTCACTATTATCAAACCAGCCGTATACAATCTTATGGTCAGAATTCTTGTATTCCTGCAAGTTCTTCAGATACTTGGCATACAGTTCGGGAGACTGTTCGTCGATTCCGGGTTCTTTCAGTTTAATACTCTCTGAATCCGTCCAGTCGGAGCAGGCAGACAATGCCAATACGGAAAAAGCTGCCAGCGCGATTCCTTTGAATGATTTCTTATATAATTTCATAATTATTCAGCATTTATTGTTATTATTTGCGTGCCCACCATACGTCAGTAGCCATGTTGTCCGGTCCACCCAGATAGCTGTTTACTGCCTCTTGCACGTTTTCAGTATTACTTGTATATTCTTCAGAAGGATAAGGCATACGGCGTGCACCTTTCTCGCTATCAACAATTCCACCACTCAAGTTACCTTCACTGGTTGCAGGCAACAGTTTGGGATAGCCTGTACGGCGATAGTCAGCCCAAGCTTCGTTACCTAACGGCCAATTCGCAATCCACTTCTGGGTAATGATACGTTCCTGTTTTTCTTCCTTGGATGCCCCTTCATTCCACTTGACAGTAATGGCTGAAAGGTTCTTTTCATAAGTATTAAGACCGGCGGGATCTTTGTAAAGAGCAGGTACACTGCTTTCATCAGCCAGATAGCTGTCTACACCGGTAGCTCCCCACTGTTCGAAAGAGAGACGGACACCTTGTTCATAAAAATCAGCAGCGGTTCCTTTCATGTTGAAACCATAGATTGCAGTGGCTTCAGCACGCAAAAAAGCAACTTCTGCCGCATTCATCCAAAGCACGGGATCAGAAGAGGAAATCTTCACACGTGAATAATTGATGAAATACTCCTTCATCTTACTGAGGTTGATACCGCGACGTAATCCTACATAAGTCTCTCCAGGCCATTTTGATTCCTCAAAATAGCTGGCACGACGATTGTCGTTGTAACCGTTCATGTAGCAGATGATGTCGGCAGCAGGATGGGTATCACCACCTGAAGCTTCTTCATTGTAACGTACTGCCACAAACAACGGATTGCTAATTGTACCGAAATACTTCCATGTAGCATTGTCTGCATTTGTTTCAATCAGACCCAACTCGTGATTCACTGCACTTTCAGCCATTTCTTTAGCCTTAGCAGGGCTTACATTGGCAATACGGATAGCCAAACGCAGTTTCAATGAATTGGCAAACTTCACCCACTTCTGTACATTACCACTGTACACGAAATCTGCAGAAGCAACCAACGCCGCATTTCTGTTTTCAGTCAGCACCTCGATGGATTCGTCCAGTTCCTTGAAGAATGCGTTATATACTTCTTCCTGCGTATCATAAGGAATGGTAATCTTGCCATCCTGACCGATTTTAGAATAAGGAATAGGACCATACGCATCAGTCACGCGACTCATGGCAGCAACCTTTATGATTTGAGCAATGGCATAAGGAACCGGATTATTGGTATTCTCCGATACTTGTTTCACTGTGCTCAAGTTACCGTAAAGTGTTGAAATGATACGGTCACTTATCAAGAACACACGCGTCCAGTCATTTGTAGCATTAAAATTGGATATTGTATTGGACCAGCCGGCATTTGAATCGGCAAAATAACCTCCCAACGGTCCACCCAACAAACAATCAGTAAACTGTGCCGTATTGACATCTGATGAGATAACCGTACTTGCCAAGTTACTCATGGCAGAACCCAGTGCATAATCATCCGGAGTCAAATCACCCGGTTGATAAGGATTGGAGTTGATATCCATATAATTGCCGGTACAGGACATAAAGCCCATAACCAACGGAGCAACAATCAATTTATTTATAATATTTTTCTTTTTCATATCGTTTGGTATTAAAATTTAAAGCTCAAGCTAAAGCCGATGTTACGCAAAGCCGGCATCATGAAATAGTCTATTCCCTGATAAAAGTTATCGGTAGAAGCTACACTTTCGGGATCGAAAGGAGCCTTGCTGTAAATCATCCACAAGTTGCGGCCTACCAACGAAACCTTGATATCGCACACATCATTCAACAACTTTCTGGGGATGGTGTAACCCAAAGATACTTCCTGCAGACGAACATTGGTAGCAGAATAAGTGTAGTATTGGGGAACAGACGTGCCGCTACCTACTACACCGTACCATGTTTCGGGGTTTACCTTATCTCTACCATTCACCAACACGTAACCTAAATCACGTGCATCGGCAGAAGCCTCGGACACACCGTAATAGTCCAACATAGCTTGTGTACGTGAGTAAACCACACCACCCAAACGGGCTGAAATCAAGAAACCTGCTGTGAAATTCTTCCAAATGAAGTTATTACGCCAAGCCAAATTACCTTTAGGAAGTACGCTTCCCAACTTGATGTATTTATCCGGGTCCGTTATGGCTTCCGTAGCAACCGTTCCATTTTGGTCCACAAAAATCTGTCCATTGGCATCACGTTTCATATCTCGCAGTGAGTAAAGGTCACCCATGCTCCCACCTTCTTTCAGCAAGAAGCGGGCATCACCTAAGCCACCCATATTCAACGTGCTCAAAGAGAACAGCTCACCGGTAACGGGATTGATGGCATTGTCTGCCAAAGTCAGGATTTTATTCTTGTTACTGGAGAAGGTTATACCGGTATCCCATGTAAAATCTTTCCAGGTATTCTTGTAATTCAGCGACAACTCAATACCGGAGTTACGTACGGCACCAGTCTGGATATACATAGCCGACCAACCGCTGACAGGCAACTGCGGGTTGAATGTCTGGTTCATAGTCTTGGCATTGTAATATGTCACGTCCAATTCAAAGTTCTTGAGGAAACGCATGTTCAAACCGATTTCCCAAGAATTGGTACGTTCAGGTTTCAAATTGTACAACGGATATTGGGTCGTGATACTCCACTGGCCGGAACTTGAATTCCATTCATAGTGAGGATTAGCCAAATATCTGGAGAAAGCACTACCAACAGATGCCCATGAACCACGAACCTTTATAAAAGAAAGATAATCTTTGTTCAAGTTAGGCATTAGCTCAGACAGTACAACAGAACCACCGACTGAAGGATAGAAGAATGATTTGCTGTTGGAGTTGGGACCTGCCAGCTGTGAAGGCCAGTCGTTACGTCCGGTCAGCGTCAAGAAGTAAGTGTTCTTGTAACCAAGCTCAGCCGAAGCGAAGAGAGACTGGGTCTGTTCACGCCATCCTTCCTGCAAACGCTGTGTCTTGCTGGCACTCAGGTTCTGGATGGCAAAGTAGTTGGTCAAACCTACCGGTTCGCCGCTGAAGGCATCGCCACCATCAGCAATCGGACCACGTGTTTTCATTGCATCCGAACGTATATCGGAGAATGAACCACCGACGTTGGCCTGGAGTGACCAATCTTCACCGAAATATTTGTTGATACTCACCAGGAAGTCTGCATACAACTGTTTGTCCTGCGTCTTGGTAATACCATAAAGACCTCGTGAAGAGCTCTCGGTGAGCTGTGTATTGGTAGAAGCATAGAACTTTTCTGTATAATCATTGTTGGAGTTATCCAAACGTACACGTCCTGAAACAGTCAGCCAGTCCAGAATCTTATAGCTCAAACCGGCATTCAGCATATAGCGGTCCTTCTTGTTCTGGCGCAGATTGCGGTAGTTAATCCAATAAGGATTCTGCATTACCATACCTTCGTCACCTACCGGCCAGTATTGCGTATAAATTTTACGGGCAGCGTCATAGCGCTCATACATGCTGATATCAGACCAGTCGTTGCTGCGCGGGAACAAATAAGCACCCACCAACGGGTTGTTGTAAGTACCCTGGTTCGTCATGTTCTGGTCATTCTGCAGAATATAGCTTGCACCGAAATCCAGAGTCATCTTGTCGTCCAGGAAAGTAGTGGTGTTACGTACCGTAAAGTTGTAACGGTTGTATTTGTTGTTGGGAACAATACCCTTGGAGTTTACAGCAGCAGCCGATGCATACGTCTGGTTTTTCTCTGTACCGGTAGACAAGGTTACAGTTTCGGTACCGATGATACCGGTTTGCATATAATCATCTTTCGGATCGTAACCACGGTAATTGGCGTCATTTAGTTTTTTACCCCAGCTGGCATCTGTACCAGAAGTTCCGTAACGGTTTTGGAAATCAGGCATTACGAAGGGGTTCAGCATTTCTGTATTGCTAGATACGGTCAGTGATACGCGACCTACTTTACCTTTCTTGGTAGTGATAACGATGGCACCGTTGGAGGCATTGCTACCATACAAAGCAGCTGCAGCAGCACCCGACAGCACTGACATTGATTCGATATCTTCAGGGTTGAGATCGGCAATAGCTTCAGTAGAACCTTGAGAATCGAATTCTGTTCCACCTCCTGTTCCACTTAAGCTATACATAGGAATGCCATCAATTACATACAATGCATTGGAAGATTGTTCGATACCTCTAGAACCACGCATCACTACCTTGCTGGCACCACCGATACCAGAAGAAGAAGCATTGATGTTCAGACCGGCTACCTTACCGTTCAAAGAATTAATAAAGTTAGCATCTTTCACAGCCAAAGCCGATTCAGCGTCTACCTGAGTTACGTTGTAGCTCAATGCCTTTTCTGCTCTTTTAATACCCAAGGCAGTAACCACCACTTCATCAATCAGCTGAGAGTCTGTAGCCAGTTTCACAGCCAGCGGAGTGTTACCCTTTACGGCAATTTCCTGCGTGGTGTAGCCGATGTAAGAAATCTGAAGCACCGGATTGGCTTCGGTAGTAACCAAGGTAAAGTTACCGTCCATATCGGTAATGGCACCTACAGTAGTACCCTTTACCAATACGTTTACACCAATCAGCGGACCCATATCATCGGATACAGTACCGATAATGGTGCGTTCCTTACCTTGTTGAGAGCCGTTTTGGGGAGTCTGGCTCTTTTCTGACAGATAGATGACATCCCCCTCAATCTTGAAAGCGATGTTTTTACCTTTCAACACAGCATCCAACACTTTCTCTATCGAAGCATTGGAAAGCTTTACATTTTCTACAGATAAGGAAGCTAGCTTATCATCATAGAAAAAATTGTAACTGGATTGAGACTTGATTTGTTCGATGACTTTCCCCAAAGTGGTTCGGGAAACATTTAAATCCAACTGAGCAAATGACCACTGGACGGAAAATGCCATGAACAACAACATCAATGAAACCCGCATCATCCATGGGGCATGAGAAACATGATTGTTTTTCATAAACATAATTTAAAATTATACATAAGTTAACGTGTTTCTTCACCAGGTGTCTTCCCGAGAAGCATACTTTATTATAACAATTCAAACCAAAAATAAACTTACTCAAAAAAGAACTTTTTTTTATGAAAATAGCTATTTACGTGAGTTCGGGATAAGAAAATCATAAAAAAAGTTGTGATATAGG
>OGMU01000771.1_pt1 | contig 11932 bp, 9 predicted proteins | sample 1573331 | NCBI WGS metagenome assembly OGMU01 (sample SAMEA2581990, study PRJEB24529) | metagenome | biome: Human gut stool | place: China | collected 2011
TTCGATTTCGTTCTTATTGGCTACCTGTGCTATTGACTTTGCTTAATTGGTCTACAATGGTGTTGGTTCTGAGAAGTTCACGGCCAGTGAGCTATACAGATGCCCAAACCTAAGCTACAATTGAGATGTGCAGAGAGAACGATGCATTGCTTGAGCTGAACGCTCGTACGCGCAAACTGTTCTCCGCCATCTCCATTGCAGCGTTCGATTGACGCAGGTTGAGTTATCGGCAGATAGAAATGTTGCCGTACATTCGTGTCACAAAGCAAGCTGAATCGGTAATGGGCATAGGCGGAACCGGCATTAAAGGAGGTCAGAAAAATGGAAGCTGCTGTTATTACCGCCGTCGGTATCGATGTGTCTAAGAGCAAAAGCACAGTTGCGGTACGGAGACCCGGAGGCGAAATCGTACTTCGGCCTTTCGAGGTCCACCACACGAACAGTGACTTGAAAAAGCTGGCATCCACACTCAAAAAACTGGGAGGCGATATCCGTATTGTAATGGAACATACCAGTACGTACTGGAGACCGATCGCACTGACATTGAAGGAAGCGGACTTTTTTGTTTCCGTTGTCAATGCGATGCTGATCCACGATTTTAGTGATAATACGATCCGAAAGCTAAAGACGGATCGAGCGGATGCTCTTAAAATCGCAAACTATGCGCTCACCTTTTGGGATACACTACCCCCGTTCAACAATGAAGAAGAAACCAGGCTGCTTCTTAAAATGCAATCCAGAGCAAATGAGCGAATCACTGCGACTGCAACAGCGTTGCAGAACGGTCTAATTGCACTGGCTGACCAAACATTTCCCGGGGTAGCGTAGCCTATAAAACGTTCAATGCGGGATTTATCGATCGTAAAAATCTGTTCCAGAAGAATCATGAACGGTTCTTCAAAAGCCGGGTTGGAATCCACCAGCACATGGGTGGGCTGTTTTTTCTTCTTTGAAATACCAAACGAACATTGCCGGCATATCCAAGATACGTTTTACCCGCCCTGCAATTTCCCTTATAATAGCACCGCAGTCTTGAAACGGCTGCAACATTCCCATATCACAAAGGAGGCTTTCCGGTATGGGACAACGGCAAAGTGAGATCATCAAAAATCACATGGAAGTCTACTGGCACGACTATGCGTCGGCCAGCAAGGGCGTTCCCATTACCGAGGCGGGGCTTGTGGAAAAAGCCTCCGTCATTGGACGCACCGGGCTGATGCTGCTGGAATGCGGCACCGGCGCATGGCGTGTCCGAAGCTCCATGAACACCCTTTCGCGGGAGCTGGGAGTCACAACAACAGCGGACATCGGCCTGTTGTCCATTGAGTTCACCTGCTTTGACGGTGACCAATGTTATACCCAGTCACTCTGTCTGACAAATACGGGCGTGAATACTTCCCGGCTGAACCGGCTGGAGCATTTCGTCAACGACTTCGACCGGGAAGGAAAATTTATGACCGGCGAAGAACTGCACAGCCACCTCGATGAGATCGAGCGCATCCACGGCTTGTATTCGCCCATCGCACTGGGCTTTGCAGCTGCACTGGCCTGCGGCTGCTTCACCTTTCTGCTTGGCGGCGGCATTGTGGAAATGCTGTGTGCCTTCTGCGGTGCAGGCATCGGCAACTTTGTACGGTGCAAGCTGACAAAGCACCATTTCACCCTGTTTCTGGGCATTACGGCGTCGGTCTGTTCAGCAAGCCTCGTGTATGCCGTCCTGCTGAAGCTGGCAGAGGTGCTGTTTGCCGTATCGGCGCAGCACGAGGCGGGGTATATCTGCTCCATGCTCTTCATCATTCCGGGCTTTCCGTTCATTACCAGCGGCATCGACCTTGCCAAGCTGGATATGCGCTCCGGGCTGGAACGTCTGGCCTACGCCGTCCTCATCATTCTGGTGGCAACCATGACGGCTTGGATCATGGCACTGCTGCTGCATTTGCAGCCGGTGCAGTTCCCTGCCCTGAGCCTGACACTCCCGGAAGAGATCGTGTTCCGGCTGCTGGCAAGTTTTGGCGGTGTGTTCGGCTTTTCGCTCATGTTCAACAGTCCCCGGAACCTGGCAGTCTGCGCCGCCCTTATCGGTGCGGTAACGAACACGTTCCGGCTGGAGCTGGTGAGCCTTGCGGGCTTTCCGCCCGCTGTTGCAGCGTTTCTGGGCGCACTGCTGTCCGGACTGCTGGCCTCCTGCCTGAAGAGCGCCGCCGGTTATCCCCGCATCTCCGTCACCGTGCCGTCCATCGTTATCATGGTACCGGGACTGTATTTCTACCGTGCCATCTATAATCTGGGCATCCTGTCTCTGATGGACTCCGCCACATGGTTTGCAGATGCCATTCTCATCATCGTGGCGCTGCCGTTAGGGTTGATCTTCGCCCGTATTGTCACTGACAAGACTTTCCGTTATTGCACCTGATGTGCAGCATTTCCATTCTCCCTTATAAGGCAAAACGCAGCGAATCTTTTAACGGTTCGCTGCGTTTTGTTTTGCTGTGATGCACTTATAAAAGGAGTTCGTTTACAGGGCGTTTACTCCCCGTAAACGATCTTGGTAGCAGTTTCCACGTGGCGTTCCAGCCGGTCAGCAAAGTGTTCCAGCGGCAGAAAAACGCCAAGTTCATCGTAGCGTGTTCCGCCGTCCTTGAGCGTATCCTGTCCATAGTAGACCACGGAACGGGGCAGTGCGTGCTGCAGCTTCATCTGGATATCCCAGACGGTGGAGTAGGCCTCCGCTTCCGTTACCTTCTGCTTCACGGTGTCCGGCAGTTCGTAGATCAGCAGCAGCCCCAAATGCTGGTTGTAGTGGTACTCCACCACATCCATCGAGCCTTCGTCGTAGCCGTGATACTTGCAGTAGCCGCTGGCAAGGTACATTTTTACCTTTTCCTGCTTCTGGAACACCCGGATGAACCGGTCGTATACTTTGCTGCTCACGGCAAATTTGTTGTTCGGCAAAAGAACGCCGGCATCATCCGTCAGAATCACCGGGTTCGGCTGACCATCGGCGTTGAATTTGAACGGGATCAGGGCAGCGTTCCGTAGCAGGTCAAACATACTGTGCTGGCAGATCGCCATCAGAAAGGCAGACAGATCCTTGTTCTCGTAGGCATTGAACAGCGCTGCGGCAAACTGCTGTGCACTCATGGTCGGCGCATCCAGTACGTCTGCCATGTCCAGCGAGTCGTTGAAGGTATCCATCAGGCGTCGGCAGGCTTCTGGATTTTTCAGGATCTCCCCGAACAGTGCCTCTGCCTTTTCTTCTCTTGAAAATATCGTTGCCATCAAAAAGACCCTCTTTCTGTTTATTTCCAACTACTATTATAGATTCATAATGCCCCGCTGTGAAATACTGCTTTCATATTGCTGCTATATGCAGAACACTTTTTACACATTTTCCAAGTGCCCGTATAATGAACACTGCAATCATGAAATTGCACGAGGGAAATGATGGCCAGTGGTTCAGCCCGCTGCGCAAAGCTCTGAGTGCCTTTGTCACCTCCACACAGGAGCATGTCACCGGCAAGGTGCGTCTGGAACTGTACAAGGGCAACCTCATCAATGCAGGGTTCTGGTCGCCGTTCTCTCTGTATCGTGAGGACATCGCCACCTTTGCCGCAGGCGGCGACTACAAGCAGAGCGATGCCACCGGTTTCATCAGCATCTATGGTCTGCCCACCAAGGTGCAGGCCATCGTAAACAGCGAAAAAGAAGGGGAATGAAGTAGCTTATAGCAGTTTGTGTTTTTTAATACCAGTACGTACTGGAGACCGATCACACTGACATTGAAGGAAGCGGGCTTTTTTGTTTCCGTTGTCAATGCGATGCTGATTCACAATCTGATATTGACAATATCATTTCGTAAGAGATCAGCTTACTGTTTGCGTTGTAGTTGGTTCATTGCAGTTTCAGCTTACAACAAAAAATGAGATAGACAACCCCTCTCGGGGAAGTCTATCTCATTTTTTTCGTTGGGGCTATTTTGCAATGGCCCCTTCATTTTTGCTTGTTTCCGGTGAAAGCTGCGGCGCGGGAATGTTCCGTTCAGCGGGCCTTCTTGGGGCCGCTTTCGTCCGGGGCGCTGCCGCTGCCGGAGTTCAGGATCGCCACGAACTGCTGCAGCTGCTTGAGGGAGCTGACACCCAGTTTGTCGTAGATGTTCTTGTTGTGGAAGCGCAGGGTGCTATCCTTGATGTCCAGCTGCTGCGCGATCTCCCGGGTGCGCAGCCCGGCGGCGTAGCCGTCAAAGATGCGGCGTTCGGTCTTGGTCAGGGTGGGGATGCCCGCCACAAAGCTCTGGAAGGCATCGGGCACCGACTCGTTGCGGCACACGTCCGCCAGCCGGGACAGCTCAGTCTGCATCTGCTGGCGTTCCAGCTGCAGCTCGTCCATCCGCCGCCGGGACTCCCGCCGGTCCTCCTCGAACTGCCGGAACGCCGGCGAGAGGATGCGCCGGTGGAAGTTCATGCAGCAGAACACCACGAAAAAGGCGATGAACAGGCCGATGAGCAGCATCTGCAGATTGCCGGAAAAGACCAGTCTCCGGTAGTCTGCCATGGGGATGCACACCGCCAGCCGGTAGGACTGGCTCTCGCTCAGGCGGCACAGCTGGGAGATGCCCGCATAGTCACTGTCGGGGCCGGTCAACTGGGTCAGCCCGCCGCCCATGCTGCGCAGCACCAGCGTGTTCCGGGGGGCATGGTAGTAGCCGCCGGTGGTGCCGCTGCTGAGGGCGGCATCGGCGGCAAGGCCGTCCCCCGCCGGGGCCAGCAGGCAGCTCAGCCGGTCAAAGCCGGTGGGCTGGGCAAAGTTCTGCTTGAAGTAGCTCTCGCTGATCTCAAAGCCGCACAGCCCGTACATCGTGCCGTCCCGCCCCCGCAGGGGCAGCAAAAACAACTGCACCTCCTCCGAGGTGCCGGGCAGCTCGAACCGCTCGGTCAGCGTGTAAGACTGGTACAGCGGGGCGCTGCCGGGGGTCATCCAGCGGTCGTAGTCCGGGAATTGGTCGGTCTGGAACTCCATGCGCCACTTGCGGTGGGGCATTACGCTGTGGGCCTTGCCCACCTCCGCACTGCCCCGGTACAGCAGCAGGGGCACGGTGGGGGTGTCGGCACCGCTTTTCTGCACATACAGCCCGGCGCGGGAATGCTCTGCTCCCTCCATGCGGGTGTTGACGGTGGCATCCAGCAGCACAAAAGCACCGGAACAGCCGGTCTGGCGCAGACGGCGGCACAGCGGCTCGATCATTTTCTCCTCCAGTGCGTTCAGCACCTCGGGGGAGTCGTTCAGCTGGGCAAAGGACATCTGCCGCAGAGCAAGCTCCTTGTCCACCTCTGCGCTCATGTCCTCGGACAGGTTCACGCCCATGACCGCCAGCTGGTCAAAATAGCGCTCCATATCGTTCTGGAACACCGAAAACTGGATCTGCAGACTGCGGCTGATGTCCTTTTTGGTGTTGTGCAGACTGGCAAACAGGAACAGTGCCGCACCAAAGGTCAATATCAGCAGCACCACCAGCAGCAGGCAGGCCCACAGCAGCCGGCTGCTCATGGGGCTCTGGCGGATCTTTTCACGGTGCCGGTCAACAAAGTGCATCAAAGTCCCTCCTTTCCGGCTGAGCGGCAGGCTCAGGCATTGTCACACAGCAGCTGCCATGTTTCCTCGGCAAGGGCTTCCAGCGTTTCGCCGTCCGCAAGGCGCTGGGGGTAGTCCTTCTGGCGCTGGCGCAGGCTGTCGTACAAGGTTTTGGCCTTGGCGTGGTACCCCACGATGCCCGGTTCGGACAGGGGGGTGTTCTGGATGCGCATTTCGTTGTAGACGTCGTACAGCCGCTGATAGCTCTGCTGCTCAAAGGGATAGTCCGCAATGGCGTCAAAGGCGGCGCTGGACACCGGCATGTAGCCGGTATCGGCGGCAAATTCCAGATTGCGCTGCTGTTCGGTGAGCCAGCGCAGGAACACGGCAGCGGCTTCAGCTTTCTGGTCGGTGGTCTTAAAGGCGCACAGGCCCACACCGGCCTGCGGCATCAGGGGCGTGGCGGTGCCTGCGGCGTGGGGCAGGGGAGCCAGCAGCAGGTCGGTGGGCTCGGTGGTGTTGTCCGGGTAGGTGACGAAATCATTGTAATAAAGGATGGCCGCAGAGCTGCCAAGACCCGCCAGCGTCTCGCCGGTCATCACCTGCGTGTTGGAGTACAGGTCCGAGATCAGAATATCGCCCTGCACCAGCGCCCGGGCAAACTCCATCCACGAAGCGCGGAAGGTCTCGTTGGTCAGATCGTACCAGCTGCCCTTGTACAGCTCACCGCTGCCCTGCTCCAGCGCGTTCAGCTCCACCAGACGCAGGGGGTAATCCAGCGCGCAGAAGGGCTTGCCCTGCGACCACTGCCGGTAGGCACCCGCCATTTCAAAAAAGCCGTCCCATGTGGCAAGGGTGGAAAGCTGCGCCCCGGTGTCCGCCGCAAACCGGGCGTACTGGGAGCCGTTCAAAAAGATGAGCTGGGTGGATTTGGACACCGGGAACACCACCTGCTTCCCGTCAATGATGCCGTCCTGCACAAAGCCGGGCACATAGGCCGCCATGTCCTCGGCGGTGAACCAGTCGTTCCAGTCCACAAGGTTCTCAATGCCCAGAGCGCTGGCGTCCGCGGAATGGGCCGAGAACAGGTCCGGCAGGTCCAGCGCGCCGGGCTTGCCGGCCTTGGCATCCTGCAGCTGGCCGCCGATGGCGGCACTGTTGGTCATGTTGGTCACGTTGAGCAGGATGCCCTTCTCTCTGCCCACCGTGTCGTTGAACTCGGTCAGCAGGCGGTTCATGGGCGAGTCGGCCTGCTCGCCGTACACATGCCAGATGCTGAGCATGGTGGGGTCCTTGGGCGAGAGCAGGGTCTTGCTGCCGCCGCAGCCCGCAAGCGCCAGACCGGGGACGAGCGCCGCAAGCTTCAAAAATGTCCTTCGTTCCATTTTTCATGATTCCTTTCCACACATTGCAGCCAGAGGGGGAAAACCGGCACAGGCAGGGCTGCAGCTGCCTGTTTTGGTGGGAAACACCCCAAAATCCCCCCAATTTTGGGCTTTTTGGGGGGATTTTTTGAGGGGGAAGCCCCAAAACCCCAAAAATTTTTTTGGAATTGCCCCCCAAAAACGGCTTTTCTGAGGGGGCAATTTTTTCCCGGGTATGGTACAGTACAACCAGAAAAAGTCCTGCGCCGGTGCAGAAAGCCTGTCGCTGTGCACAAAACGCGTCAACAGGCATCTGCGGATTCTATTCATAAGGATAGCATAAGATGGCCCGGACTGCAAGTACCGAGAACCCCCGCCCCACAAAGCCCCCCGGAAAAAAACAGGGGGGACCAACAGAAAGGAGCACCCCATGAAAAAGATGAATCGACGCGAATTCCTCACCCTTACCGGCGCAGCCGTTGTGGCGCTCTCGCTGGCAGGCTGCGGCGGCGGGTCCTCCGCCCCCGCAGTGCCCACCGGTAAGGAAGCCGAACTGGTGACAGCCATCAACAAGGTCTGGAAGGAAAAGTTTGTTGCAGGTCAGGTTGACCATGAGCAGCTGACCCTCAATCAGGATGCGGTGGATGCCATAAGGTGCTACGGACGTGTTTTTGAAGAGGTCAACGAGACACCGCATAAGCTGACATCCAGTGACTTTGGGATTGTTTTAAGGGAAAGCGGTGGGCTTGCGGAGAAACTGAAAAAGTATGGCGGCGAGGACAGTTTGGCAGGAGCTGCCGGCATCTCCGAACCGTCTACCGAGAAGGTGGTGGCTCTGGAAGATGAGTATTCTTGCGAGGATACTGCCGTTCGGGTTTTTGTAGATAAACTGCTGAACAATTCTAATAGCGCCAAGGCAGAGTTCATCAGCATCTACTGCCCGGTGGTTCAGGGCAAGACCTACATGACCGCTGTTGTGTTCTGGAACAAAACGGCATAAGATAACAAGACATCCCCCTGTTTGCCCCGGGCACATTCCCCCTGTGTCCGGGGCTTTATAGAAAGGAGCACCCCCATGAAACACAAATGTTTTGCTGCTGTGGTTCTGGCGGCGGCTCTCTGGCTGACCGGCTGCGGCGGCGCAGCTGCCCCCGCAGCCCCCGCAGGCTCCGGCGCAGCTTCCCAAAGCGCCGCAGCCGCAGCGGTGCAGACGGCCCAGAAGGAGCGCATCACCGACCAGTACACGCTGGAAAAGAACGTTTCGGGCGTGTGGGAGGCGGACACGGGGCAGGACATTTCCGTCCATGTGTCCGTCCATGTGCCGCAGCTGGAATGCGACAGCCCGGATGCCGCCTCCATCAACGATGAACTGAACGACATCTATGCGGCACATTTCCGGGAATATGAGGCCTACGAGGAGGCCGGACAGCCGGGCAGTGAGTACCCGCAGATCGGTGTGAACTGGGATGCCTACTGGTACGGCGACTGCGTCAGTCTGGTGATGCGCGACCGCTATGGCGGCACCGCCCCGTGGTTTTACAACGGCTGGTGCTTCGATTTTGCCACCGGCCAGCAGATCACCGTGGCCGAGATGCTGCAGCGGATGGGTCTGGACCCGGACACCGTGCAGCAGCAGATGCAGCGGCAGGCCATGCAGACCTTTGACCGGGAGATGGCGCAGGGCGCATATTACGAGAGTTGGCGTCTCGACGGAGAACTGTCGCAAATGCGGATGGACACGCTGGAATACAATGAGCTGGAAAACCTTTGCCTGCTTTTGCCGGAGCAAAATCAGCTGGTGATTCGGGGCAGATACAGCTCCGCGTCCGAAGAGAGATGGCAGCAGCTGGATATGGAGATCCCGCTGCAGACCGCTGCCCAGCCGCAGGCGCAGCCGGTGCTGACTGACACCTTCGACGGCGTGCAGGTGCAGCTGAAGGGAACGCAGGCCACCATCACCCTGAGCCCTGCACCCAAGACCAACACCTGGAACACCGAGCTCAACCTCCGACTGGAGCAGGCGCGCACCTATCCCATCCTTGGCTCTTACAATGAATATGTGGACGTGTGCATCGGTCAGCAGACCGACTCGGTCTTCCACCCGGTTGTCTATCTGCTCACCAAAGACGGCGTGGTGGAGTATGTAGATGTGCTGCGCTGCCTTCTGTTCGGAAACGCCATGATCTGTCAGGACCCCATCTACATTGCCAACAACGGCGTGTCGCTGGAGCGCAGCGGCAGTAGTAAAGTAAACCTGCGCCGGAAGGATGGCTCTGTGTTGGAGCTGGCTGACCTGTCGTCAGAGTGGAGCGTGCAGGGTATCCCTTATTCCATCACCGGCTCCTTCAACTGCACCAACGGAAACTGGCTGGAGCTTGGCAGCGACGGCAGCGTTCAGCTGGGCGTGCAGAACAACAGCCGCATCGATCAGGGCGACGCAGCGTATCTGGGCGTGGTGCCGGAGGGCATGGTGCTGGCCATCTTTACCGATGCAGGGCTCGACTTTGTGGCGGCGTTCAAGATGGATCTGTACGACAACCTGACCCTGACCATGATCGACGGGCAGAACCCCTTTGCCGAGGGGGAGACCCAGCTGCAAATGACCCACAGCTACGACTGAGAATACAGGAGAACGACCATGAAACACAAACGCCTTACCGCGCTGGTGCTGGCTGCCGCGCTGGTGCTGGCCGGGTGCGGCGGCACAAAAAGCAGCTCCGGCTCCGCTGCCGCCAGCCAGAGCACCGGCAGCAGCCAGAATGCCCCGGCGATTGCCGTTCAAAAGGAACGTATCACGGAGCAATTCACGCTGGAAAAAACCGTCCGGAGCGAGTGGGGCAGCGCACAGAAGCTGACCATCCATGTGCCGCAGCTTGTGTGCGACAGCCCGGATGCTGAATCTATCAATGATGAACTTGCCGCCATGTATGCGGAGGAATATCGGGATTACGAAAGCTACCCGCAGGCTGAGGTGTCGCAGGACGAATGGTGCCCGCAGACCTACATCGATTGGGACGCCTACTGGTACGGCGACTGCGTAAGCCTTGTGGTGAGCAGCTACTACGGCGGTACAGACCCCATCTATTCTCAGGGCTGGTGCTTCGATTTTGCCGCCGGGCACAAGCTTTCGGTCACCGAGCTGCTCATGCGCATGGGACTGGACCCGGATGAGACGCAACTTGCAGTGTACCGCGCCGCCATACAGACCTTTGACCGCAACATGGTGCAGCAGGAATATTACGATTCCCTGCGGGAAAGCGGCATGCTTTCCGGGATGCGCGCCGATACCCTGCGGGACAACGGGCTGGAAAACCTGACCGTGCTGCTGAAAAACGAAAATACCGTCACCCTTGTTGCCGGATACCACACTCCCGCCGGCAGCGGCTGGCGGCCGCTGGAGGTGGAGCTTCCGCTGACCCCCGCCGCCCCTGCCAAAACGCCGGTGCTTACCGATACCTACGGAAGCGTTTCGGTGCTGCTGGACGGCGACATCCGCACCGTTACCATCAAACACACCCCCGAGATCATCGCATGGGCAGAGGATTATGATATCCGTCTGGACGGCGATGTCACCCTGCCCATCCGCAACGCCTATAATAATTATGTAGATGTGTGCATCGGTGAGCTGGGCGCGTCCTTCCACCCCGTGGTCTACCTGCTTACCGAGGACGGTTTTGTGGAGTACGTGGATGTGCTGCGCTGCCTGCTGTATGGGCAGAGCCTGTTCTGCGCCGACCCCATCTATATTGCCAACAACGGCACTGCGCTGGCGCTGCGGGACGCTGAGGTCAGCCTGCTGTGTGCAGACGGTACGGAAATAGAGCTTGCCCCCCTGACCGCTGAGTGGAACAGCCCGCAGCAGGTAGATTCCACCGGCAGCTTCAGCCTTGGGGAAGGGGAGAACTGGTGCTGGCTGGACCTGAATTCAGGCGGCGGCTGCCAGCTGGCTACCCACAACAACCGCTATTTCTATCAGGGTGCTGTCACCTATCTGGGCGCTACCCCGGACGGCACCGCGCTGGGCTTCTCTCTTATCCGCGACACCGAAAACGGCCCGGAATGGGTTGCGTTCAGCGCTGCATTGAAGCTTGATTATCGCATTGATTGCCTGATCCTTACCCCCCTGAGCGGGCAGAACCCCTTGACGAACGAAACGGTCCCGCTGGTGCTGACCCACAGCTACGGCTGACAAACGAGCAGGAGGTGCAAGATGAAACACATCCCCTTGCGGTGTATACCGGCCGCTTTGCTGGCCGCAGCGCTGCTGGCGGGCTGCGGGGCAAAGACCGCAGCCTCGGCCCGCCCGGCGGGCCGCCGGGAGCTGAAATCGACCCCGCCGGATTCCATGCACGCCACGGTGGCGATCACCGAGCAGTATACCCTTGAAAAGGTGGTGCAGGCAGAGAACGGCGGTACCGTCCGACTGAACATCCACCTGCCCCGGCTGGAGTGCGACAGCGCCGATGCTGCCCGCATCAACGCCGAGATCGCCCGCTACTACGAATACGATGTGCAGGAGTACGCCGACTGCCCGGAGGCAGCCGACCCGGATTCGTGGGACATCTGCATTGAGATGAACTGGAACGCCAGCTGGTATGACGATTGTGTCAGCCTTGTGGTCAGCAGCTGCTACGGCGGTACGGATGCGCCCTTCCACAATGGCTGGTGCTTCGACTTTGAAAGTGGAAACCAGCTGACCGTCACCCAGATGCTGCAGCGCATGGGGGCAGACCCCGCTGCGCTGGAAGAGGCGCTTTACCGCGACGTGAAGCGCCGGGATGAGCTGGACCGTCAAGCCGCCATCGAGAGAGGACTGCTGCCCACCGGCAGCCTGAAAGAGGGAAACACCGCATGGTGGACTTCGCTGGACGAGCTGCCCTTTTCGCTGGACGAATCGGGGAACATTTCCTTCGTGGTCCGCAGGTTCAGCGCGTCCGGGGAAGAGTATGTGAGCGATGTCCCGGTCATCCCACTGGATGCACAGCCGCTGCCACCGGACT
>OGMU01000777.1_pt1 | contig 11872 bp, 8 predicted proteins | sample 1573331 | NCBI WGS metagenome assembly OGMU01 (sample SAMEA2581990, study PRJEB24529) | metagenome | biome: Human gut stool | place: China | collected 2011
TTTTTCAAGCTGCATCGGCGCCGCTACTAACGGCATATTTTCATTATGCCACTTCAAGCTTGCCATCGCAGAAACATTTTTGCCTCGTTTACATAAAATACGTTTACCACGTTTTTTACCCTCATGATAAAGAAACCGCACTTCAGGCGAATCCTTAAAAAGATTTTCTTTTATCCAGCGTTCACCTTCATAAGCTCCACCGAACGGTGCAGCAAAAAACAGTATCCAGGGACGATCGCCGCCGTTCCAGTTATGAGGTGTTAACGCCAGGTTATAGTTTGTTAAATACTCCGCTTCAGCAGCATCATCAAAATTGGCCCAGGCCATATAAAACAACGGGCTGCCTTTTTCTGACATTCCCAGTACATACTGCTTATTGGCGATCGCCGGAAAGATTTGCGAAGCCATCATATGCAGCGGCATCGTCTCATGTTGTTTAGAATGCATCATCAGCCAGGTAATATTACCTAAAATATATGCTGTGCTATAATGTTCATCCTGTAAAGACGGTGCTATAAATTTAATTTTTCCTTGAATTTTATCCATGATCCGAGTTCTCCTTTGGTCGTCTTTCCTCCACCAAATCCCCTATACAATATTCTGCATCATTTAAACAGTTTTAGAATTCCCATCTAATACCTGTATTTACCTGCCATTCCTTTTTCGTGTCGCCGCCAAAGCTGCGTTCAATATCACCATAAAAATGGGTATTACGACTTAACTGAACCTGTGCGCCCATACCGAATTCATACCAGGTGTCGCCATTGTCATAGCGTTTACGCAGATTTTCGCCGTTAGCAGCAACCATCGATACATCACGGTCACCGTCAAATTCATGGAACGCTCCCAGTTTAAAATAATAGCTGCTTTCCGGGCTAATCTTCCGTCCAACTTCAAAACCGATACGGCCAATAGCACTGGTTAAACCATCTACATCGATCTTGGTTCCGCGTTCGGTCGTAAAATCAACACTGTTCATTCTGCCTAAAGTAATTTGTGCCTGCGGTGTAAAGAACCAGCCTTTTTCGTAATTCTTCTGCCTGCCATACTCAAAGCTGATACTGTAAGCAGCATTATCATAATCACTGCGTTCAGCATATTCGCCATAAGTATTCATCTTGTGATCCAAGTGTCCAGCACGCAGCACTATATCTGTATAATGGCCTTTATTGCCAAACCATGTCGTATATAAACCGAGAGCAGTCAGGCCTGTTTCACCCTTGCCTGCCGTATAGCTTAATTTACCTTCGCTGCGTTCCAATACGATACCATTAGTACGCTGACCATTTTTCTCGTCATATCTGGTCTTATCATAACCCAATTGATAGGTATGGTATTTATCAGTATAGCTCTGACCTTTCAATTTACCATGATACATACGAGCCCAGACACCGTCTGTTCCATGTTCACCACTGCGAATATCGCCTAAACGTTTACGTAAAGTGTCATTAGTGGCTCTCCACAAGCTGTAATCACTGGCAAAACCATCGTTGATGGTTTCAGTATTGCTATTTTCCTTCTTTTCAATTTTTGTCAGATACCACTCATTCGCACTTTCACCTAAAGTATCCCCGCGTTCAACAGTCGGCAGTACATCCCATAATCCGCCGGTATCCATATATTCGCCAACGAAAGAAGCATTACTGCTGTTATCTGTGATCAAATGCAGTTTCTTTTCACCTGAAACCTCGCCATTGATCAAACTCAGGTCATTAACATGCACATAATGTGTGCTGCCGGTTTCCGAAGAATTGATTACCAGTTTATCGCCATTGGCTTCACTGTCCAGTTCAGTATTGAATTTGAACACACCGCCGCTGCCGCTCAGATCATCAACAGTCACAACGGTATTCATACCAGCTTCATAACTGAGATTAACCATACTGCCGCCGCTGACATGTAAACTGCTCACTTCAGAACTGCTGGTAACATGCCAGTAACTGTTATTTTTCAAATTCAAATTAATCGTTCCGCTGTTTGCAAGTGCGGTACTGCCAGTAAACACAGAATTATTATCCATGTCCAAATCAATGGAACCGCTGTTATCAGCATACATATTGCCGGTAATATTAAAAGTAGAATTACCAGCCGTACCTGTTATAGTTCCCTTATCGGCATAAATAGCGTAGCCATCATTGTCATTATTATCTATAGTAGCGCCGCCTAAAAATTCTATGCTGCCGGTTGCAGCATTTACATATGCACCATGAGATCCGCTGCCTTCAACAGAAATATTCAAACCGTCGCCTGCTTCAATAACACCTCTTTGTGCCAGCAAGCCATGTGAAGCATCACCTTCAGTTGTAATACCAACATTATCATCTAAAGATAAAACCGAACCTGTCATGTTTGCAAATACACCATGGGAGCCAGCACCAGCTGTAGCAATAGTAGAACCGGCACCTATTTCAACTGTGCCGTTAGCTTCACTACCTTTACCGGAAGTATCGGCATAAGCCGCAACACCGTGTGCCCCATCACCCAGCGTCGTCATCTTGGCGTCTTCCCCAATAACGATCTTGCCATTATTAGAGGCCATCATTACGGTATGCGAACCTTTACCTGCTGTAGATAAAACCGCGCCCTTCCCGATATTTATGTTAGAACCATTTGTAGGATTATTCCGTACGGAACGTCCATGCGCCGCATAAACAGCATGTGAACTTTCACCCAGTGTCCCGGCCGTTAAGCCCTCACCAATATTAATCGTAGCATGGAAATTAGCGCGTACAGCGTGCGCACCATCAGAAGTATCACCATTGGAATACTTCAATTCCCCATTATACAAAGTATTGATCGTAGCATTATCCCCAATGTTGAGGACTGTAGAACCGTTGATGTTCAAACCATCGGCACTGTTACCGCTGACAGTTATTGTCAGGCCATCACCAACATTTATTGTACCAGTAGCATTCTGCCAGTTAGAGTCGCCACTGGGATTAGAACGAATACCGTCTCCAGCTTCACCTGTAGTAGTGATTGTCAATCGATTACCTGCCGAAGTAACTGTAGCAGAATTAGTAACATTCGTATAAATACCAAACGCATGCCCTACAAAAGTAGGATAAGCGTTGGCAGAAGCTTCAATCGTAACATCATCCCCGACAGATTCTCCACCATACATCGAACCTCTAGCTGCCTCTGCAACACCGAATAAAGGCATTGAACTTATAGCTAAAGCTATAGCCAAATGCAAAGTCTTCTTATTTTTCATTGCAACCCTCTCCTTTATTGAGTTTTTAAATTTATAATTTTCATATATTAAAATCGCTCCCCAACGACTTTAAATATATTAAAAATCACTTTACTAAAATTTATTTATTTCTTTTTAAAGCATCTACCTTCTTTAAGTTTATAAAATTATATTCTAGCAATATAATATTAATTGTTAAAAACTGATTTGTCAATATTTTTAGGATTTTTTTTGCATTTTAGTTGCATTTTATTCACATTATAATGTTTTTCTTTTATTATTATTTTTTAACTTTTAGTTATTTTATCTGGTATTTATTTAATAATAATCAATCTTTTACAGATAATGCAACTATCGTTAACTACCCGCTTAACAAGCCACATTTCCTTAAACAGACAATTTAATTCACCATTTAAATCTTATTTTAAATAAAAAAAGCAGCTTATTTTACAGAACAAAATATTTGTATTGTAAAATAAACTGCCGAAGTATATTAATCTTTAAAATTATTAATTTTATTCACTATTTTCCGTTTTTATATTTTTCTATAATTTTACATTTTTTTCTTTAACAGGCTCTATTCTTTATCGAATGATTATTTAGTATTATTTTTTATCCAGTTAACAACTATGTATTTTTATTATAACAAAGCATCTTCCCATAAAATGCTTAATCATTATAATTTCCCAGATATCTATCAACCGAAAAATAACTGCTGTTACTACAAATGCTCTCCCGTGTATTCATACAAACATCTACTATCCAAATATATATATATTTGGATTTCTAAAACACCAAATAAAAACCGCAGTCCATAAAAATGGACTGCGGTTTTATTTACTATCTTTTTATTCCCATTCAATCGTTGCAGGCGGTTTAGATGTAATATCGTAAACAATGCGGTTAACGCCTTGCACTTCATTGACAATACGTCTGGAAACAATATCCAGAACACTGAAAGGAATATGCGCCCAATCAGAGGTCATACCATCGTTGCTGGTTACAGCACGCAGTGCAACGGTATGCGAATATGTCCGTCCATCCCCCATAACGCCTACAGAACGGATATTGGGCAGACACGCAAAATACTGCCATATTTTGCGCTCTAAACCAGCTTTAGCAATTTCTTCTCGAAAGATAGCATCAGCTTCACGAGTTATTTCTAATTTCTCCTGAGTAACTTCTCCTAGCACACGGATAGCTAAACCAGGTCCAGGAAATGGCTGACGCCAGACTAAGGCAGAAGGTATTCCCAATTCTTCTCCGACAGCACGAACTTCGTCTTTAAACAGTTCGCGCAGCGGTTCAATCAAAGCCAACCGCATATCCTCCGGCAAGCCGCCAACATTATGGTGGCTTTTGATTGTCGCTGAAGTACTGGTACCGCTTTCGACAACATCAGGATAAATAGTTCCCTGCACCAGAAAATCTACCTTGCCCAGTTTATTAGATTCTTCTTCAAAAACACGAATAAATTCTTCACCGATGATCTTACGCTTCGTTTCAGGATCAGACACACCTGCCAACCGGCCAAGAAAGCGCTCCGCTGCATTGACGCGGATCAGATTCATATCAAATTGTTCTTTAAAAACCGTTTCGACCTGATCGCCTTCATCTTTACGCAGCAGGCCGTGATCTACAAAAACACAGGTCAGCTGCTTACCCACTGCTTTATGTACTAATACTGCCGCAACGGAAGAATCAACACCGCCGGACAATGCACAGAGAACTTTTTTATCGCCAACGGCCTCTTTAATCTCGGCAATTTTACGCTGTGCAAAACTGCTCATAGTCCAGTCACCTTTAACTCCGCAGACGTCAAACAGGAAATTAGAAATCATCTTACGTCCAAATGGTGTATGCTCCACTTCAGGATGGAACTGCACTCCATATAATTTACGCAAATCATTAGCCATTCCGGCTACAGGGCATTCACTTGTATCAGCAGTTACTACAAATCCCTCCGGGACCTCTGACACATAATCAGTGTGGCTCATCCAGGAAATATTGTGCTCTTCGATATCCTTAAAAAGAATATTATTTTTATTGAGTTTTACAGCCGTTTTCCCGTACTCACGCACATCAGCTGATGACTCATACGCTGATGTCCATAGCAAATACCAAGTACAGGCACGCCTAGTTCAAATACGCCAGGATCGATCTTAGGAGTATCATCACCATAAACACTATTAGGCCCGCCTGTAAAGATGATCCCTTTAGGGTTTTTAGCTTTGATTTGTTCTAAAGTGTAGGTATATGGAACTATTTCACAGTAAACGCCGCATTCCCTTACACGCCTGGCGATCAATTGGTTATACTGACCGCCGAAATCGATAACTAAGATCATTTCATGGTTACCTGTTTGCATATTGCTGTAAGCCTCCTCAAAATAATTTAACTAATAATGTATAATATAATATCATACAATAATCACGCTGAAATTGCAATGCAAAAGGCCCCGTACAATAAGTACGGGGCCTTGGACTTTCAATGTACAGATGTAAATTTATTACATCATACCCGGCATTCCGCCACCCATCGGCATACCACCCATAGGAGCAGCGCCTTCTTTTGCAGGCTTATCAGCAACAACAGATTCAGTAGTCAAAACCATAGCTGCGATGCTGGCTGCATTTTGCAGAGCACTGCGGGTAACCTTAGTAGGATCAACGATACCAGCTTCGATCATATCAACGTATTCCTCGGTCAAAGCGTTAAAACCAAAACCTCTGCGGGAACGTTTAATCGTATCAACGATAACTGCGCCTTCCAATCCGGCATTATAAGCTATTTGACGTACCGGTTCTTCAATAGCGCGTTTAACGATTTCTACGCCGGTTTTTTCGTCGCCTGTTACTTTGATTTTGCTTAAAGCAGTTTGCACCTGCAGCAGAGCAGTACCGCCGCCTGCAACAATACCCTCAGCAACTGCTGCACGAGTAGCGTTCAAAGCATCTTCAATACGCAGTTTTTTATCTTTAAGCTCAACTTCAGTAGCAGCACCAACTTTAATAACAGCTACGCCGCCTGCAAGTTTAGCCAAACGCTCTTGTAATTTTTCTTTGTCAAATTCAGAAGTAGTTTCAGGGATCTGAGCACGGATTTGAGCAACGCGTGCTGCAATTTCTTCTTTGTTACCGCCGCCATCAACGATAGTAGTCAATTCCTTGGTTACGCGGACCTGGCTGGCGCTACCCAAATCTTCCATGCTGGCGCTGTCAAGCTTACGTCCAACTTCTTCGCTGATAACTGTTGCTCCGGTAAGAATAGCAATGTCCTGCAGCATAGCTTTACGGCGATCACCGAAACCAGGAGCTTTAACAGCTACAGCCTTGAAGGTACCGCGAAGTTTATTCACAACCAAAGTGGCCAAAGCTTCGCCTTCAATATCTTCAGCGATAATAAGTAATTCCCGGCCGCCTTGGACGACTTTTTCAAGTACAGGCATAATATCCTGAATCATAGTAATTTTGCGGTCTGTGATGAGTACGAGCGGGTTGTTAAGAACTGCTTCCATTTTATCAGGATCTGTTGCCATATAAGGAGAAATATAACCGCGGTCAAATTGCATACCTTCAACAGTCTCCAGGCAGGTTTCCATAGTTTTGGATTCTTCAACAGTAATAACACCGTCGTCGCCGACCTTTTCCATAGCGTCAGCAATCAGACCGCCGATTTCTTCATCAGCTGCGGAAATAGATGCAACCTGAGCTTTAGCTTCTTTAGTCTCAACCTTTTTAGAAACAGCCTGCAGTTCTTCTACCAAAACGTCAACAGCTTTTTGAATACCTTTTTTCAGCACCATTGGATTAGCGCCGGCAGCAACATTGCGCATGCCCTCACGAACCATAGCCTGTGCCAAAACAGTAGCAGTGGTAGTACCGTCACCGGCAACATCGTTAGTTTTTGTAGCAACTTCTTTTACAAGCTGCGCACCCATATTTTCAAACGGATCTTCAAGTTCAATATCACGGGCAATAGTTACGCCATCGTTAGTAATAGTTGGGGCGCCAAATTTCTTTTCGAGCACTACATTACGTCCTTTAGGACCAAGGGTTACCTTTACTGCATCTGCTAATGCATTGACACCGCGTTCTAAACTACGGCGAGCTTCTTCGTTAAATTTTATTTCCTTTGCCATTTCAAATACACTCCTTTATATTTCACTTTTTTAGTAAAAAATCATTACTTAGAGAACAGCAAGCACATCGCGTTCGCTGAGGATCAAATAATCTTTACCGTCATATTTAAATTCAGTTCCGGAATATTTTGCAAATACAACCTCATCGCCAGCTTTAACTTCAGGAGCGACACGAGTACCGTTATCCAGCACTTTACCTGCGCCTACGGCAACGACCTTACCAGTTTGCGGTTTTTCTTTAGACGCCGTATCCGGCAAATAAATACCGCTGGAAGTTTTTTCCTCTTTTACTGTAAGTTCTACAACGATGTGATCTGCTAATGGTTTCAACATTTTCAAGTCCCCTTTCAGATGCCTATATAAATTTTTTATTTTTCTTTTGTTAGCACTCATTATTGTCGAGTGCTAATTACATTTATTATTATATCCGTTTCCTAAAAAAATGCAAGACAATTCCTGTAAAATTTTTTGACAAAAAAGTGAAAAATTCACGCAGCCTCTAAATTCCTCCTGCGTGAATTTTTTATATTTATTTATTTTTTAATGCTGATGCAATTACCGCTTCAGCCAACTCCTTAATGGAAATACGCCTGTTCATACTGTACTGCTGCATTTTTCGATATGCTTCCTGTTCCGTAAATCCATGTGCTGACATTAAAATTCCTTTAGCCCGGTCAAGCAGTTTTCTTGTTTCCAAACTTTCTTTTAATAATCCCAGCTCCGCCCCCAGGGCTTTGATTTCTTCAAAACGAGAAATTGCTATCTCCATTGCCGGAAATAACTGTTCTTCACGAACCGGCTTCACTAAATATCCCAATACACCCGAACTTTTTGCCTGCGATACAATCTCCTGTTGACTGTAGGCTGTCAGCAAAAGTACTGGAGCCAGATGCTCGTCGGTAATGATTTTAGAAGCTGTAAGCCCATCCATTTGCGGCATTTTCACATCCATGATCACAAGATCAGGCTGCAGAGCTCTCGTCATGGCAACTGCATCTTCACCGTTATTGGCTTCACCTGCAACTTCATGTCCTCCCTCTGTCAGCATTTCTCTGATATCAAGACGAATAAGCGCCTCATCATCAGCTAAAACAACTTTCAAAGTATTTTTCATTCTGACCCCTCCAACTCTGACGGTATGGTAACTACAGCACAAGTCCCCTGTTTCAGGGCTTCTATTGTAAAAGTACCGCGAAGATCTGCTTCCACCATAGTTTTTATTATTTTCAGGCCTAAACTGGTTTGCTCATCTAAAACAAAACCCGGCGGCAAACCATTACCGTCATCACAGATTTTTAAGCAATAACTTCCAGGGATTTTATAAAACTCAACATCAAGCCGGCCGCTGCTGCGGCCTGCAAAAGCATGGTCCAGTGAATTTTGCAAAAGCTCGTTCAGAACCAAAGCAATGCTTGTTGCTTTATCGGAAGGCAGCAAAACATTATCCGCTTTAAAGCTTGTCTGCAATTTAAGATTAGGGTCTGCCATACTGGCAATAATGGCTTCATAAATTCCCTGCGCTGCCACAGCTACATCAATTTTACCGCTATCCTGCTGTGAAAGAAATTCATGTACAACAGCGATACTGGTAACCCTGTTAATACAGTCACGCAATACCATTTTCGTTTCGTCTGTATGAGCCCTGCGTGCCTGCAGTCTCAACAGGCTGGCGATAGTCTGCAAATTGTTTTTAACGCGATGATGTATTTCCCGAATAACTACAGATTTGATAAGCAGCTCTGTATCTTTCTTTTTCAGCTCTGTTATATCCTGTAGAATAACAATAGCGGCCGCTGTATCAGGCCTGTTCGTAACAGGGATCACCCTCATTGCAAGCAGCAGTCCCTGCATGTCTATTTCCTTTCCTTCAGCGACACCCGTCTTCAGCACCATACCAACCAAAGGCCAGTTGATCTGCAAACTGTTTGTCCTTCGTCCAACTAAATTAGATAAGCCCTGCACTTTAAAAAGATGTCTGGCCGTCCTGTTCGCGGCTATAATGACCTTGTCCTTATCAACAATCATCAACCCGTCGCCAGGCAGCAATCTGCCGTAATAATTACTGCTCAAAATCTGTCGGCCGGTATTTTTTAAAAACTCCACTGCCGTCATAATGAAAAGTTCTTCCGGTTCATTGGTATCAAAAGCAACTACGGCAAAACATTTTCCTTTACTATCTTGAATAGGATAAACACGCAAATCGACGAAAAGCCCCAGCGACAGCTCACGTTTCCCTGACAAAGGCACACCTCTCTGCAGTGCCCGCTGCACTAAAGGCTCCTCATTACCGCGCAGTTCGCGACCTGTTTTATCAGGCAGTTCACCAAAAAATTGCGTTCTTGGCAGTTCCTGATGATAAATATACAGAAATTTGGGGTTATCATCCCAAACATACATCGTTATGCATGCATGAGCAACATCGGCAGCAAAAGCTGCGCCGACTTTCATAGAGGATAAAATATTTTTTTGTTCTACAGTCAAATTCTTGGGCATATCATTCATTCCCCTGTTTCTTATTACCTTGTTTATCCCCATCAATCCACAGTTTTTTCCACATTATCCACAGACTTATGCACAACAAGAACTGTTTTTTAGCTATATTTCAGCATTTTATCCACAAAATCCACAAGTTCTTTTACTTCAGTGGACACTGTTCAACCTAATTTTAACGATGGAACAGCGTTCAAATCCAGAGGACTATATTCACCGTTCTGATACATAAAATAACCACGGCAAGCTATCATTACAGCATTATCAGTGCATAAAATCGGAGTTGGATGTACCAAACTTGCTCCAATCCCGCCTACAGCATCAGCTAACGCTGTTTGTAAATGTTTATTAGCCGAAACACCACCGGCCAGAACTATTTTTTTCAAACCGGTTTCCTGCAGCGCATGCACACTTTTCTGCACCAGCACATCTACAATCGCTTCCTGAAATGAAGCGGCCACATCGGCTTTATTTACTTCACGGCCTGCCTGCTGTTCGTTATGCAGATAATTGATTACAGCTGACTTTAAGCCGCTGAAACTAAACTGATAATCTTCCTTCAAAAGTGCCCGCGGAAAATCGATAGCCTGCGGATCCCCCGCTGCCGCCAATTTTTCTATTTCCGGTCCTCCTGGATATTGCAGACCCATCACACGTGCAATTTTATCAAAAGCTTCACCTGCAGCATCGTCACGAGTTTGTCCCAGTAATTCAAAGCTGTTATAATCAGTTACCTTTAGCAGCGCCGTATGCCCGCCGCTTACTACTAAAGCCATAAAAGGAGGTTCCAGATCTTTATCATTCAAAAAATTGGCAAAAACATGTCCCTCCAAATGATTGACACCAATCAGCGGCTTGTCATTAGCCCAAGCCAGCGCTTTGGCAGCCGATACACCAACTAGAAGCGCCCCTACAAGCCCTGGTCCATAAGTTACTGCGACAGCGTCTATTTCTTCCAGCTTCACATTAGCCTGACGCAGTGCTTCGTCAATAACCGGCAAAATATTTTCAATATGTTTACGCGAAGCTATCTCCGGTACAACACCGCCAAATTTTCGATGGATAACAATCTGTGAGGAAATAATATTCGAAAGCACTTCACGTCCATTTTTGACTACGGCAGCCGCAGTTTCATCACAACTGCTTTCAATGCCCAAAATATACACGTCTTCAGACATCAGGCTTACCCTCCTTATATAACCACATGATTATTGCATTTTCATGATTATCTTCATAATAATTTGGTCTTATCCCCTCGCTGGCAAAACCGCAGGTCAAATAAACCTTTTGCGCTGCAATATTGCTCTCACGCACTTCCAAAGTCACCGCCACAGCGCCAAGTTCCCATGCCTTATTGATCAGGGCTGCTGTCAAGCGTGTTCCCAAGCCGTGTTCACGTTCTTCAGCAGCAACCGCGACTCTGGTTATCTGCGCTTCCCCTGCCACCAGCCAAAACCCGGCATAACCAAGAATACGCCCAGCATCTTCTAAAACAAGATATGTTGTTAAGCTGTTATTCAACTCATCCAGCCACATACTTGGGCTCCAAACATCAAAAAAAGACTTTTCATCTATGCTGCTGACAGCAGTCAAATCTGCCGCTGTCAAAGTCCTTATCATTATTCCTGCTGGCGTTTTTCCCATAATTCTTCAGCCTCTGATCTTCTAATGTAATAAGGTTCTAAACCAAAAATATCACCGGTATTATCAGGATCATACTCGGCTTCCGCCAAAAGCGCTACCGAGGCAGCCTGCGGCCAACATAAATGTGCTGGAGCCTTTCGGCACCACGAAGGCAAATCGGCAAGGTCAATTTTCTGGCATTCTCCCAATAATAAAGCAGGCATACCCAAAACAGCTATATTTTCCAAAAGCTTCTTGCGATCTACAACTTTGATCTCCTGATGCTCTATGAGTGTCCCCTGCTGCCATTCATAAATCGCCTGATAAAAATTGCCTTTTTGTGCGTCTAAAACAGGTGATAATACATAACCGTCTATCGGCAGATTATAGGCAAGCGCTTTCAGTGTATTGACCCCGCAGATAGG
>OGMU01000786.1_pt1 | contig 11741 bp, 5 predicted proteins | sample 1573331 | NCBI WGS metagenome assembly OGMU01 (sample SAMEA2581990, study PRJEB24529) | metagenome | biome: Human gut stool | place: China | collected 2011
GGTATTCCATCCGCTTAACAGTCTTTTGCTGATCCTTATATAAGAAAACCGAAAGCGCAAGAATACAAAATCCGAACAGCGCGGGAATAAACAAAAACCCTTTCAGCATTAAGAATGAGGCAGTAAAAGACAAGACCACGATCCCCAAAATACGAGCGAACAACAAGTAACGTATCATAAGCCAAATTTCTCCAATTTACGATACAAGGTAAAGCGGGTAATCCCTAGAAGCTCGGCGGCACGAGTGATATTCCCCTCGGCACGACGTAAGGCACGTTCGATCGCTTCTTTCTCCAATACCGTCAAATTTAACTCATCGGATGGTTCCTTATCCCTAAGCGGGACAGAACGCAGAATAAAGTCTTCCGGCCTTAGCCAATTACTTTCAGACAAGATAACCGCCCGTTCAATCGCATGTTGCAGTTCACGTACATTACCGGGCCAAGCATAATTATGTAGCTTATTCTTCCCATCCCTGTTAATGCCCTTCAAGTCTTTCTTATATTTACGGGCATACTTCGACAAGAAATGTTCAGCCAATAAGATCACGTCATTTCCTCGTTCCCTCAAGGGAGGAATATGTAACTCGATCGTATTAATACGATATAAAAGATCTTGCCGGAAAGTACCTTCTGCCACAAGATGATGGATATTCACGTTCGTTGCGCAGATCAACCGGATATCAATCGGTATAGGTTGCGTTGCTCCCAAGCGGGTTATCTGTCGTTTTTCCAAAGCGGTCAACAGTTTCGCTTGCATGGAAAGGCTTAAGTTCCCGATCTCATCCAAGAACAAGGTACCACCGGAAGCTACCTCCATTCGTCCCGGCTTTTCCTTACGGGCATCCGTAAAAGCCCCTTTCTCATAGCCAAATAATTCACTCTCGAAAAGTTGTTCCGGAATAGAGCCCACATCGATCCCGACGAAAAGATTCTCCGAACGCGGAGATTGATGATATAAGGCGCGGGCAACTAAATCTTTACCGGTTCCATTCTCCCCCAAGATTAATATATTGGCATCCGTATTCTTTAATTTATCGACCGTAGCGAAAATAGCCTGCATCGGTTCGCTTTCACCGATGATCTCGAAGCCAGCATCCTCGGGTGAACTAAGAATCTCAACTTGTTTCTTTAAATTTCGCACTTCCGCCCTACTCTCCCGAAGTTCCAATGCAGAAGAGAGTGTAGCGAGTAATTTCTCCTTTTCCCAAGGTTTCGGGATAAAGTCGGTAGCTCCCGCCTTAATCGCCCGCACGGCCTTATCCGTATCCGAATAGGCAGTCATAAAAAGAACCACCACGTCCGGGTCCATCTTCTTTATCTTCTCCAGCCAATAGAAACCCTCCTGACCACTAATAGCATCCCGTTTGAAATTCATATCCAACAAGATAATATCCGGGATAAAAGTCCGCATGAAATGATCGATGCGCTCCGGTTGCGTAGCCACTCTTATTTGTTCCATATAGGGCTCCAGTAATAAATTAAGGGCAAAAAGAATGTCCTCATTATCATCTATAATTAATAGTTTTCCCTTTTTCATAAGCGCTGAACTAGTTTGTGATGCCTCAAAGGTAGGTATTAAATCAATGGAAGAAGCGTGCGTAATCGAACGATTATCGTGCGCAGATGAACTGTTAAATTAATAGTCCGCAAAGAGGGTTAAGATTAAGTAAACGGTAAGACTATTTAAGCGAAAGAAAAAACGAGGAGAAAGAAGGAAGACTATCTTTGAACACAATTAACAATTCAGGCATTCATGAGACCACTATTGATTGGATTTTTCGTCTGTATAAATATACACTTAGGCTATGCGCAATGGACTGAGCAAGATTCGATCTGGCTAAAGGATGTATTAGCAGGCAAAGATTCCATCAAATTGAACCCTGAATTCCAAAAAGCAATCCAAAGCGGTTCTTTCCTCAACCCGGAACCAGGAAAACCGATGGGGAAACCTCAACTGGCCGCTCCCAGCAATATCCCTATCACCAAAGATTTCTCAGAATATATCCAACAAGACGATACGACACACCGAAAAGTAGCATTGAAGGATTTACCGCCATCGGTATTCTGGCGACATAATCCACCGTATAAAAAGATACTGCCTGTCTATCAATCTATCTTAGATGAATTGAAAAGGACTCCGTCCAGTGGTCGTACCTCACTAGCTACCTTCGATCTAGGAAGGATGACCAGCCGGAAAACATATGTCCATAAACGCAACGCAAAACGCAACGGAACTTGGCAAAACTACGGTAACCTCCCTACCCCGGATGTCATCTCTAAAAGGAAGAAATTCGAAAGACAACAGGCAGAGGCCGCAAAAAAGGACTCCTCATTGATGATCCAACCACCAATCGATTAGCTTACGGGCCAAGCTCAACTTACGGGGGATCTCCGGTAAGTTATCTTTGGTATAGAAGGCACCAGAACTTAGTTCCTCATCCTGCAACTTAATTTCCCCACTTACATAATCCGCTACAAAGCCTACCATCAAGCCACTCGGATAAGGCCAGGGTTGGTTTCCGAAATAAGTGATATTATCGACCTCTAAACCCGTTTCCTCACGGACCTCCCGACGCACACACTCTTCCAAGGTCTCGCCAACTTCTAAGAATCCGGCCACTAATCCATGGAAAGTTCCCCGGAAATTACGGGCATGTACCAAAAGAATCGAATCCTCCTTACGGATCAAGACGATCATCGCTGCTGAGATTGTCGGATAAATCTCATGTTTGCAAGAAGGACATTGCTTCATGATCGACGTAGTCTGTACGGTAGGAGTACCACATACCGGGCAGAAACGGCTATGGCTATCCCAATAAAGCAATTGAAAAGCCTTACCCGCCTTCTCGTAACACGCTCTCGAGATATAATCCCAAGAGGCACGCAACCCCATATGTACGTAACGGTCATTCCCCTCCACCGGAGTATCCAATTCTGCCGTACGCGCGGGAAGTCCATCCCGGTAATCAACCTCCAGCGTATGAGAAACCGGAACTGGGGGATTCTCGCCATAAGGGATGGTATACGTATCATTCTCTTTCTGAAGCAACAGTTGGTCTTTATAAAAAAGGAACCAATAACAGAGTTTATTTGAAGTTTCCATGCTGATATTTCCGAATTATCTTTCTATATGTAAAACATCCGCGAACTTACGAATTAAAATCAAATAACGTGCGAAAGCGAACGTGCACCGTGCGAAGGCACACACAATCGTTTCTAAGCATTTTTCTATTATCTTATGATTAGCAGAACGTTACATCGATGGCACATTATTTGCCTCTTTTCTAAAAAATGAATATATTTAAAACCTGTTACAATGAAACTAATGATTCGAAACTTACTTTATCTATTCAAGCGGTTTAAGACCGCCGTCGTGTTAAACCTCTTCGGCTTGACAATCGCTTTCGCCGCCTTCCTCCTGATAGTAATGCAGGTGGATTACGAGATGAATTACGATGCCATGCACAGTAAATCGGGCCGAACCTTCCGGCTAGAGGCAAATCACGGAGAATTCGAGCATAACGCCATCCATTGCCTAATGTTTAGCGATGCTTTTGTTAACTCATCCGCTCATATCACGGATTACTCCTACCGTTATCCATTCTACGGAGGAGAACGGTATTGCCAAATCGACGAGGTAGACGATCAAGGAGAAGCGAAAGTATTTAAGGAAAACTTCCAGCTTTGTCTACCCAATATCTCAGATGTCTTTGATTTCCACATGAAAGAAGGTTCCGTCGAATGCCTATCCATTCCCGGTTCCGTACTCATTCCGGAGAGTGTCGCCAAAAGGCTGTTCGACAAACAATCCGCTATCGGTAAACGTATCCGGATGTCCGGCAGTAGTGGCTGGCAACCTGTAAGTACCACGATACTTACTATTGGGGGTGTCTATAAGGATTTCCCGGGAAATACTACAGTACAAAACCGTATTTACGTCCCGATGGACCAACTGGATCTATTAAAAAGTTCTTGGCAAATGTATGCCAACGAAATATACGTCACGCTAGACGATCCCCTAAATAAAGAGGAGGTATTGGATCATTTCAACAAGACTTTCGATTTCGCTAAAAGCCAAATGGGTTCAGCGCAAGAGATCGCATTACGTCTAACCCCCTTAAAGGAAGTTTATTACACGCATGATACAACTTTCGACTTTAATCCGAAAGGTCACCGGGAGACAAATTATGTGTTACTGGGTATCGCTTTCCTCATCTTATTCATCGCCGGAATCAATTTTACCAATCTCACAACCTCGTTGATTCCCCTACGATTGAAAACGATCAATACGCACCGGGTATTAGGATGCTCCATCTATAAGTTACAAGCCATCTCACTGATTGAATCGATCGTGATCTGCTTGATATCCTACATTCTCGCCTTATTCATCGTAAACGATTTGTCTTACACACCGATCGCTAATTGGGTAGATGCGGATATACGTCTTAGTCAATACAAAGGCCTGATCCTTCTCACTGCACTGATCGCTATCTTGACGGGTTGCTTGGCGGGACTTTATCCAGCTATACGAAGTACCTCCTATGCGCCAGCCTTGGTACTAAAGGGCTCTTTCGGTCTTAGTCCCAAAGGGAAAAAAGTACGTGTCGCCCTGATCGGTTTCCAATACACGGTATCGATCGCCTTGATTATTGTCACCTTATTCATGGGACTTCAGAACCATTTCATGACCTCTAGCGAGCAACTAGGATTCAATAAAGACCAAGTAGCCATCGTGAACCTGACACCGGAGATCTACGCCAAGCATAAGCCCCAATATATCCAGAAACTTAAAGATTATCCGGGAATAGAGGATGTGGCCTTCTCCGTCTACGAATTATCGAAAGAAGATGACATGATCGATCTCGAATATGCCCGTCATGAAGATAAGGATGTATTCTTCAAGGTATTCTATGCCTCCGAGAATTTCCTTTCCGTCATGGATATCCAAGTAGAGGAAGGAAGGGATTTTACACGGGAGGATTTAAACAAGGCACAAAGTGATTATATCATCAATCCGGCGGCAGAGCGGGATTTCCACTTACATCCCGGAGATCGTTTCAATGATCGTACGGTTCTAGGAGTCAGCAAGGATTTTCGGTTTAACTCTTGCCGGATCGCAAGTTCGCCTTTCGTATTCGCATTGAATAACGATATACCCAATCCTAAATTGGTATCCTATATCCGCTTCAATTCGAAAACGAATTTACAGGAAGCTGTCGCCCACGTCCGGGAAACATTGAAAGAGATCGATCCGACTTTCCCTTTCGAGATCTCTTTCTACAACACCATCTTAAACAATTTATATCAGAAAGAACAAACACTGGGTAAACTCATCTCCCTATTCGGAATAATGGCGATCTTGATCTCTATCGTAGGTGTATTCGGACTCGTGCTATTTGAGACGCAATACCGCCGGAAAGAGATCGGTATCCGCAAGATCAACGGAGCGACTACCGGACAGATTCTTTTGATGTTCAACAAGACTTATATCCGGATCGTCTCCGTTTGCTTCATCATCTCGATCCCAATAGCATGGATGGGAACACAACAGTGGCTAGAGAATTTCGCTTATAAAACACCACTCCATCTTTGGGTCTTCATCGTAGCTTTCCTAATCATTCTCTCGGTTACGATCGGTACCGTTACTTTCCGGAACTGGCAAGCGGCGAATGAGAATCCTGTGAACTCGGTGAAGTCTGAATAAACTCACTCGGAGTGATCTCGTAAATTTCTTTAAAGCAACGGGTAAAATAGTTCGGATCGGAGAAGCCGACCTGAGCAGCTACCTCCCCGATCGAATAAGCGTGCTGCCCCAATAACTCGGCGGCACGCTTTATACGTATATTACGGGTGAATGAGGAAGCGGAGCAACCAGTAGTAGACTTTAATTTCCTAAATAAGCTGGCACGGCTCATCGCCATCTCGGAACAGAAAAGCTCTACATCAAACTCCGGGTCCTGCAAATGGGCCAGAACGACCCTTGTCACTTTCGAAACAAATTCCTTATCCGGATCGGCGATGGTTTGCTCCGGAGTACGCAAGTCGAACCGATCCCTGAAATATAACTTTAGTTGCTCACTACGTTTGAGCAGATTCTTGATCTTCGCTTTTAGGACAGCAAGACTGAACGGTTTAGGCAGATAATCATCCGCTCCGGCTCCATACCCTTCCAATTGTTGACGTTCTTCCGCTAAAGCAGTCAATAGGATAACCGGTATATGGGCCGTCCGTTCATCCATTTTCAAAGCCTCACAACATTCAATCCCATTCATGACCGGCATCATTACATCCGAGACAATCACGTCCGGTAGGATCTCCATGGCTTTCTCCAAGCCGACCTTTCCGTTTTTCGCTATCACGACCCGGTAATCCGTTTGAAAAGCATTCATCAAATAACGACATAGATCCTCATTATCCTCTACAAACAAAAGCGTTTGTCGTAGATTCTCCGGGACCGGGTTTGTTCCTTCCAATGGAACTGATTCCCGCAAAGATGCCTCTTCCATTTTAGGTTCCGAATACTCCAACCACTCCTCAGGATAAGCCTCTTCCGATATAGGCAAGGCAACCGTAAAAACAGAACCTTTCCCCAATTCACTCTCACATTGAATGGTTGCCTTATGTAACTCCAATAGCTCTTTTGTGTACGCAAGGCCGATCCCCGAACTCTCCGAGCGGCGAAACGCTATCGATTCCCCCTTATAATATTGATCAAAAATATACGGTAACGATTCGGGGGGAATGCCGATTCCACTATCCGTAATTCGTAAAGTCATGACCGCATCGGATGAGCTTTGCTCCAATAAAGCGGAAAAGCTTACCGAACCACCATCCGGCGTATACTTAAATGCGTTCGACAGTAAATTATATAGAACCTGCTCTAGGATATTCTTGTCAAAATAAGCGATTGAGATATCCGGGGCAATCGAATACGTAAACGCAATTTTATAGGAATCGGCCAAAGGAATAAAGGTTTCCGAAATCTCCTTTAAGAATCGACTGAGATCCGCACAAACAATATGCGGGGAAGGAACTCCCCGGGTCAATACCGATAAATCCAGTAATTCATTGACATGCCGAATCAAGCGATTGGTATTCCGGGAGATCGTACGCAAAGTTTCTTTATCTCCACAAGATTCTTCTGAACCGGAATGCCGTTCCAGATCCTCCGTCAATCCCTTGATTATCGTCAGCGGGGTACGAAGCTCATGAGAGACATTCATAAAGAAACGAGTTTTCAACGCATCTTTTTCCTCCAGTTCTTGCTTGGCCTGTTTCAACAGCCGTGTACGTTCTTGTATCTTACGCTCCAACTCGGCTTGGCGAAGCTGATACCAGCGCACCCGGCTCTTATAGGCGATATACAACAGTACGCATACAACCACGAATACCAGCAAAATAAACCACCACGTCCGCCACCAAGGAGGAAAGATCCTGACAGGTTCGGTAATGGGAGCGCTCCAATAGGAACCATTGCCGGAAGTTTCCACCCGAAACACATAGTTCCCCGGTGGTACCCGCCAATCCGTATCATATCCATCCAGACGATACCGGTATCGGATACTACGGGGATGAGAATAATCGAACGCGATAAAACCCACCTGTAAACCTTGCTTCTCACGTGAGTCTCCGATCGTGAGGTTCGTGATTCGCAAAGACTCAGGTATTTTTCTCAAACCGTCCGTTAACTGAACGGGATCAAAAGAAACGATCCCCTCATTACTGCCAAATACAAGTTCACCCGATTTGCGCTTACAGCAAGCGCCACCCATAAACTCATTCGATAATAAACCGTTTGCCGTCGTATAATTAACGATATGCCGGTTTTGTATATCCAAGCGACTCAGCCCTTTATTCGTGCTGACAAACAGGATGCCCGGCTCACCTTCACGGATTCCTCGTACGATATTTCCCGATAAGCCATCCTGTACCGTGAAATGATCAAATCGCCCGGTTCGCTTGTCGTATTGATCCAACCCCGCATTCGTACCGATCCACAAATAACCGGAAGAGTCCACAAACAGACAATGAATATGATTCGACGCAAGGGGATTCATCTCACCCGGTATATATCGATACGTGATAAGTGCTCTCGTCTTCGTATCCCACACCCGAAGCCGCCCCTCATCCGCTCCTCCCCAAAACCAAGATTCTTCGCTCACGCATAAGTTACATAACTCCGACAACGAGTTGATCGGATAATCATAAGAGACTTGGTAATCCGGTATAAAAGGGCGGATTCGGAAATCATCCAGATTCAACCGGTCCGGGTTGGCGTCTTGATAACTGATCCATAGGTTCCGCTCCGAATCCTCACGGATAGAACCTATAATCTTTCCGGATAAAGAGGACGGACTTTTTCGGGGTGAGAAGGTAAAACGCATATCTACCCGGGAAGTCTTATGGTTAATCCGATCTAATCCCCTAGAGGTCGCAACCCAAAGATTCAGGTCCGAATCCTCATAAACGGCTAGGATATGAAGAGAAGACAGATTCTCTTTTTCCGTGTATCCCAAGGTATATCGAAACAAGGAAGGTGTTAAATCCGCATGGCTCACCCCATACGTGGAATGCCCCGCCCACAGATGATCCGAGTCATCCAGAAACAAACAGGTAATCTGGTTACTGCTGATAGAATGTGCGTCTTCCGGCACGTTCCTCAACTGTCCCATTTTCCTCTCCTTCGGAGAATAATAAAAAAGACCTTGATTGAAACGGCTATCATCAAACCAGACCGTTCCGTCCTTACTCTCGAAGATGGATCGCACTTGGCATTCTCCCGTAGGTTCCAGATCCTCCGGCCGGTCAAAGAAATGCTCACATCGCAAGGCAAGCCGGTTCATCCGGCTAATCAAGCTTACCCCCTTATTATGTCCGATCCAGAAATCACCATCACCGGTCTCCAAGAATTGATATACCCGAGTATCCTCACGACCGACAGATTGGAAGATCTCTCGCTCTCCCATATCAAGCGAACGAAAAGCCCCTTCACGTCCCGTACCTAACCACATATAATCAAACCGGTCGATATAGATCGCGTTAACGCCATTCAAATTGCCGGCATTGATATCCTCCCGGTCATTTGTCCGTATCGTATAATCTTGAAAGTGGTTTGTTTCTTTGTCATACAAACTAAAACCAGCTAAAGTCCCTACCCAAAACGAATGATCCGGCGCCGAATACAAACAATTCACAGGAGACGACGAGACTACCGAACCCGCCGGCGAAAGGCGTACCAATTTCTTCTCTTTAGCATCATACTCCAACATCCCGTTCTCCGTACCTATAAAGATATGTCCCGGAACGGAGGCCGAGAAACAAGTAGGACTACCATACACACGTAACTGTTGTCGAAGCCATTCTTTCGTGAAATTCAAAAATGTATCCGAACCTCTGTCATAACGGCTAATCCCACCCGAGGAAAAAAAGATCCAGATACCTCCATCTGAATCCTCGAATAATTTATCGATAGAACTGCTTTGTATACTTTCCTGACAATCCGGTACGGGCAAGAATACTTTAAACGTATATCCATCGTAGCGGTTCAAGCCTTCAGTCGTCCCGACCCAGACATACCCGGTACGATCCTTCAAAATAGAGGTCACCGAGGAAGAAGAAAGCCCGCTATCCATTGTTATCCGGTCAAAAATAACGTTGGTAGCTTGCGTTCTCGTTACCATAAGTACAAACAGCAGTAAAAGGTATATTCTCATCCATTCATCCGATTAATGCCCCAAATATAACGATTAAGTGGGTGAAAATCACAGAAAACAGAAAGATTGAACGATTTGTACGGTATTATGAAACATATGTCCGGCCCGCTCCCTCCCTATTTCCCTAGCTTTGCGGTATCAATTCTAAAACGAATGTAAAATATGAGAAAACTTTTTCTATCGCTAGTATTCCTTAGCGCACTACTATCTATCCATGCGAATCCGGGTATTAAAGGAATCGTAATCGATCAAACCACCCGTAAGGCATTAGACTACGCTCACGTTGTATTATATGATGGAGATCATATCGTCGAAGAAGCTATGACTGAAGCGAACGGTTCTTTTCTAATCCAGCCCGTAAAACCGGGAACGTATTCGATCCGTATCCATTTTCTGGGATATGATGTTTATATGGGAGAGGAGTTTATCCTTACAGAGCAAATCAAAGATCTGGGTATTATCCCGATGCAAATGCTTGAGGTAGGCTTACAGGAAGTGGAGGTCGTAGCCAACAAGAAACAAGTCATCTATAAACTGGATAAAAAGATCATCGAGGCTTCTTCCAACCTGCTTTCCTCGGGAGGAACCGCTGTCGATATCCTAGAGAACACGCCTTCCATCCGGGTGAACGCCGAGGGAGAGGTTACCTTCCGGGGAAGTAGCGGATTCACGGTCTACGTAGATGGAAAGCCCAGTATATTTACCGGGACCCAAGCCTTGGAACAGATCCCGTCCGGACAAATCCAGAATATAGAGATCATCACCACCCCGTCCGCCCAACATGATACTGGGGGTGATGTCGGGATCATCAATGTCATTACCAAGAAGAACTTCGGGGAAGGGCTGAGCGGAGTAATCAACCTAAGCGGGAATACGGTATGGAGCCGGACCTTGGATTTCTTGTTGACCGGACAAAACAAGGCGTCTCAATGGCGTATAGGCGGTTATGTGGGAAACCGACTTCGTAAAAGTCATTTTACCCAAGAGAAAACGACGTTGGTAAACGATACGACAACGACTTCTTATTCCAATGGCCCCCGTGAAAGTAACGGCTACGCATATATTCTCAACGGAGGTTGGAGCTATACGCAAAAACAAACGACTTTTTCTATTAACGCGGAAGGCGGATATGCCGGACTCAAGCGAAAAGGAGATCTGGAATATACGGAAGAACGTTCCGCTAATGGCGAGCAATTCGAGAACGGAGAGTTCAAGAGCCTTGACGACTTTGATATCCATGAGACTTTCGGACTAGGGAATCTGGCCGTGGATCATAAGTTCAATGATAAGGGGCATAACCTTAGCGGTAGCTTCTTCTTGAAATATGGAGGCGACGCTCTGGAATATTTCCAAAGCGATCTGTTCGACAAAAACAACGTACGCCAGCAAGGTCATCGTGCGTGGGAGGCCGAACATCGTTGGACCGTCCGTGCGAAAGCCGATTATGTATTTCCATACAGCAAAACCGGACAAATCAAGGCGGGTTATCAATATTTCTCATACTCGGAAGACGGCGATTATAGTATGCAGTTTTGGAACCCGGATACCAAAGAGTTCTTCTGGCGTGACGATATTTACAACACGTTCTATTTCCAACAAGGGATCAACTCCCTTTATGCGATCGTTGGGGATAGCTACCGGTCTTTTGATTTTCAAGTAGGATTACGGGGAGAACATACGCATCAAGTATTACGTAGCTCCAAAGATTGGGCGAACCGCCTACAAAGGCGTTTTGAGTTGTTCCCATCCGCCCATATCGGTTATAACCTCACACAAAATCAGAAGCTTCTATTCGCTTACAGCCGTCGTACGACCCGACCAGAGCTTTATTTCATGGAGCCATACATCACTTACAAGGATTACTATACAGCCGAGATCGGTAACCCGGATATACGCCCAGAGTACATTCATTCTTTCGAGTTGAATTATTCCTTGACTTCCGGCGACAATGCCTTGTCTGCCTCCCTATTCCACCGAACCCGCAAAGACAAGAGCGATTCCTGTAGACAAATTATACGGATACGCG
>OGMU01000813.1_pt1 | contig 11492 bp, 13 predicted proteins | sample 1573331 | NCBI WGS metagenome assembly OGMU01 (sample SAMEA2581990, study PRJEB24529) | metagenome | biome: Human gut stool | place: China | collected 2011
CTGAGCCGCCTGCTCCGCTACGTGCTCTACGACAGCAGCCAGCCGATGGTTCCGTTGGAGAAGGAACTCGATTTCATCCGGAACTATGTGGAACTGATGCGCATCCGCCTGCCGGAACATGTGAAACTCACGACCGACATATCGTCCGCCACATCTGAAACCCAGGTGGCACCTCTCCTTTTCATCTCCCTGATCGAGAATGCTTTCAAGCATGGGGTGAGCCACAACAAACCCTCTTTTATCGACCTGAAGATTCACCAGGAAGGGACACGGATCGTCTGCTCTATCCGCAACAGCGACTTCCCGAAAGACAACGGACAGGACAAGAGCGGTTCCGGCATTGGGCTGCAGAATCTCAGCAGGCGGTTGGAATTGCTGTATCCGTCGCATCATATTTTCACGTACGGGCAAAAAGGAGACGAATATGTTTGCCTGTTAGAATTGCAGGCATAAGGATTTATTGTATTTTTGTCCGGTACATCAATACAACAAATTATGACGTTAACATGTGCAATCATCGATGACGAACCACTGGCCATCAGTCTGCTGGAAAGTTATGTAAACAAGACTCCGTTCCTCCGCCTCACGGCAAAGTTCAACAGCGCCCTTGAGGCATTGCCCGTATTGAGCGCCCAGCCGGTAGAGCTGCTTTTCCTCGATATCCAGATGCCGGAGTTGAGCGGCATGGAATTTTCTCGGATACTGGAGGCAGATACCCGCATCATCTTTACGACGGCTTTCGAACAGTATGCCCTCGACAGCTACAAGGTGAACGCCCTCGACTATCTGCTGAAACCGATCAGTTACCCGGATTTCCTCAAGGCGGCCAACAAGGCGTTGCAATGGTACGAGCATATGCAAACGCCTGCGGCAGAGATCGAGTCGATCTTCATCAAGACTGAGTATAAGCAGGTACAGGTCGAACTGCGCAAAATACTCTATATCGAAGGGCTGAAAGACTATGTCAAAATTTTTATCGAGGATGAACCGCATCCCATCCTTTCACTGATGAGCATGAAGTCACTGGAAGAGATGCTGCCGGCAAGCCGCTTTATCCGCGTACACCGTTCCTTTATCGTACAGCCTGAAAAGATCAAGGTGATCGAACGGAACCGGATCGTGTTCGGAAAAGAATATATCCCGATCTCCGACAACTACAAACCGAGGCTTGTCGAATTCCTGGCGCAACGGTCACTCAATTTCAATTGACAATGGACAATTAACTTTGTTAAGATGATACGGCGTAGCCCAATTCTCAATTAATTAAAAAAGTTGTAACAGCAACTTTTCCAAAGCCCTAGTCATCCGGCTCATCGGGCAAGAATAGTTATTCGAGAAAACGGCTACCGCATACGTCTTTCCATCTTTCGTGATATAGCCGGCATAGCTCCTGACACCCGTAATGCCCCCGCTTTTCAGGTGGGCTTTTCCCTGCAACTTCGATCCTTTCAAGAAATTGCGCACTGATCCCTCTATCCCGGCTTGTGGTAAAGAGGCTATGAAAGCATCCGAAACAGCAGATTCCGTCGCCATATAGACCAACAGCTCTCCCATAAATCCGGCCGACACCTTATCTGCCGGAGCCAAGCCGCTGCCGTCGTTCATCCGGAGCGGAAAGACATCCAAACCTTTCTTCTCCCAATATTCTTTCACGACCTGCACACCACGACCGAACGAGGAGATCATCTCGTTCCTTCGCGGTTTGTATTGCAATCCGACCGTTTTGACCAAAGCATCCGCATATAGGTTATGGCTGACATGGTTGCATACGCTTGCTATCTCCCGCAGCGTGGGCGAATAGGTCGTGACAATCTCTTTCCTCTCTCCCTTCTTCCACCGGTTTTCCTCCACCTCGATACGGTAGCAGGAAGGGGACCCGTCCACCCGTATTCCCTTCTGCTGAAGCTGGTCCGTCAGATAGCGTGCCAAATATAAGGCAGGATCGGGGATATCTCCTTTCAAGACATACGCCTCCCGGTTCGCAGGCAGGACACCATACAGGTAGCGCACGTCATCGAGCGGAGCACCGATAATATAAGCGCTGTCCGAAGAAACCGGAGCGGCTTTCAGGTAGTTCTTAAACCGGATAAAAGGGATATCCGGCTCTGTCCCCTTTAGGACCGGCCGCGTCCCGGCAGCCCCAGTCTGCAAGGATAGCTTATACATATTGTCGAAGATGGAAATACCATAACTTCCGGGGGCATAATAATTTCCCATATCTTCCCGGAGCCATTTAATAGAGACGCCTTCGGTGTCGAAAATGCTTTCGTCCGATATGACCGATCCTGTTATATGCTCGATGCCGGCTTTCTGCAAAGCAGCTATCCAGGTTGACAAAAACTTGTTCTGCCCCGGTGCGAAATGCGAAGAGCCCAAGGAGGGATCACCGCTTCCTTTTATATAGAGGTTTCCCTCCAACGTGCCGTTTTCCAGTATTCCGTCATATTCCAACGTGGTCGGATAGCGATAGTCTTCTCCCAATATCTCAAGCGCTGTCGCCGTGGCTATCGTCTTCAACACCGAAGCGGGCGATTGCAGCCGGTCCGTATCATAACAGTAGACCGTTCTTCCCTCCTGCACATCTTTCACTACCAGAGAAAAAGAGGCTCCCCGCATATAAGGGGCCTGCAATAACCATTTGACGGGGGCGGGAGTCTGTGCACCGGCAAGCAAATGAAGGCAAATCAACAGGCAAAGCAGTACTATTTTGTTTCGTATCATCCTTTCTATTCAACTTTATTTTATCTTTGCCATAAAGGCGAAGATAAGTCGGTTTGCATTATCTTTGCCTGCAAAGATAAGAATTTAATATGAACCCATTGTTTGATAAACCGTTCACATTCGACAGGGTGGCACGTATTCTGTTCGGCCTGGCTGTTATCAGTGGTATTATCTATCTGATCGCCGTCCTGCGAAATGCTTTGTTACCATTCCTGATTGCCTGGCTGCTGGCTTATATGATGCAGCCGTTCGTCAAGTTCTTCCAGTATAAAGTCAAGCTGAAAAGCCGTTTGCTGTCTATCCTGGCCGTTCTCGTATCTACCCTTCTGGTGATCTCACTGGTGGGTGTCGTGATCGTCCCCTCTGTCACCCAGGAGTTCAACCGGACTTTGGAACTGATGCAGGAACATAACAGCGGCTACGGACATATCCCGATGATTCCGCAGTCATGGGCAGAGTATCTGGAAAAGAATATCGATCCGGACCAGTTGGCACAGCTCCTGAGCAAAGAGAACATAGAAAAGGCGGTCAAACAGATCGCTCCCAAAATGTGGATCGTACTGACCAATACTTTCTCCATTCTGTTCAGTATTACGATCGTGTTTGTAATCTTCCTTTACTTCATCTTTATCCTGTTGGATTACGAACGGATTGTCAACGGTTGGATCCGCCTGATTCCCGAACGTTACCGCCCCTTTGTCCAAGGGTTAGCCGACGATGTCGAATATAGTATGAACCGCTACTTCCGCGGACAGTCATTGATTGCCTTATGTGTCGGCATCCTCTTCGCCATCGGATTTAAGATCGTCGGTTTCCCGCTGGCCGTTATCCTAGGGTTATTCATCGGTTTCCTCAACCTCATTCCTTATATGCAAACGATCGGTATCATCCCGATGATCTTGCTGAGTCTCCTCAAAGCTGCGGAGACCGGAGAAAACTTTTGGCTGATCTTCGGATCGGGAATTCTCGTCCTTTGCATCGTGCAGTGCATACAAGACTTGTATCTCACTCCCCGCATTATGGGAAAGGCTATGGGACTGAATCCGGCCATCATCCTTCTTTCTTTATCCATTTGGGGAACTTTATTAGGTTTTATCGGCTTAATCATCGCTCTCCCCCTGACAACTCTCTTTCTCTCTTATTATAAACGTTTTATACTTATGGAAGAAGACCAGTCTCTTGTAGAGAAGCACGAGTTGTCAAAGGTCCAAAAGAAAAAAACATTCCCAAAAGAATAAAAAAACTTGCATCAGCTATTGCATATATAAAAAAAAGCCCTACCTTTGCACCCGCATTACAGAAGTAACGCACAGGATGATTCGCTAGCTCAGCAGGTAGAGCACATCCCTTTTAAGGATGGGGTCCTGGGTTCGAACCCCAGGCGGATCACTGAAAACAAAAGAAAAATCAAGCAAATCCCTGATAATCAATCATTATCAGGGATTTTTATTTTCTCCAAATACTGCATTTCACCGCAAAAAACAGTGATGATCACAGGTGAAATAGGTGGACTTGACATCTACCTGAAAAAGTCCACCGAATTAGATCATATTTCATTGATTTTCCGAATTTTGCGTGGTTCGAAACCGACTCGTAAAAATTAATTTTGTAACATCATTTTTTTGAGTATGGCTATGCAGAGAAACTACTTTACGATTCTTTTCCTCATCAAGAAGTCTAAACTCCTAAAAAACGGAGAGGCACCCATTTGTATGCGTATAACGGTTAACGGGCAACGGGCCGAGATACAGATTAAAAGAAGCGTGGACATTTCCAAGTGGAATTCCCAAAAGGAATGTGCCATAGGTAAGGAAAGGAAATCTATGGAATTGAACCATTATCTGGATACGGTCCGTATGAAAGTTTTACAGATCCACAGGGAACTGGAGCAGGACGGGAAGCCGATCACGGCCGATGTCTTAAAAAGACGTTATTACGGGGAGGGAGACTCTCCGAAGATGCTGCTGGAGGTTTTCCAGGAACATAACCGAAAGTACAGGGAGTTGATGGGCAAGGATTATGTCGCCGGGACTGTCCTGCGCTATGAACGGACCGCGAGGTATCTGGGTGAACTGCTGCAAAAGGAATACAGGATGAACGATATACCTTTGAAAGAGATAAACCATGAGTTCATCGCCCGGTTTGAGCACTATGTAAAAACAGAAAAATCATGTGCCCAGAATGCCACGGTAAAATATCTGAAAAAACTTCAAGAAGATAATAAAAGTGGCGCTTGTGAACAAATGGATAACGGACGATCCTTTTCTGGAGATTCATTTTAAACAAACAAAAACGAACCGGGCGTTCCTTACGGAAGAGGAATTGAACATACTTCTGAAAAAGGAATTCACCATTCCCCGCCTGCAAACGGTCAGGGACATATTCGTGTTTTGTGCGCTGACCGGGCTGGCCTTTACCGATGTACAGCACTTGCGATATGAACACATAATAAAGGATGTCAATGGCGAGTACTGGATAAGAAAAGCCCGGGAAAAGACGGACAACATGTGTGACATTCCACTGTTGGACATTCCACGGATGATTTTGGAGAAGTACAAGACACATCCGGAATGCCTGAAAAAAGGAGTGGTCTTGCCGGTACCCAGTAACCAGCGGATGAACAGTTATTTGAAAGAGATCGCTGACATATGCGGTATCAATAAACCACTGAGCACGCATGTGGCCAGGCATACATTCGCGACCGTCGCGCTGGCCAACAGGGTTTCAATGGAATCCGTTGCGAAAATGCTCGGGCATACAGACATCAGGACAACCAAAATATACGCGAGGGTTTTGGACAAGACCGTTTCCGAAGAAATGAAAGGGATGAGAAGCAAATTCGTGGTCTGATAAGGACTGGAAAACAATCAGACCATACTTGAAGCCACCTGATTCCAAATGAAACTATCCCATAAAATGATTTCACTTGAGATTAGGTGGCATATCAACAAGATATGAGTATCGGTTTAGCATTTGAATCCGAGACTTCATCAAATACCATCTCTGTTCCTTATCCTGCATTTATGTTTGGAAAATTTGGTAATCATGTCATTCGTGCTGTGATTAACCGTTTTGATACTTTTAAGTTCTCAAATCTTAAAGATTCTTATTCCAATTTGGAGTCTATTAAGAACTTTATCAAGGGTTACTCATATTTAGCGGGAATCAATATTCTGGTATATGCCAAACAAGAAGTGTTGGATGATCTGACGCAGAAAGAGAAACTTTTTTGTGCAATATAGGTTCTCCATCAGATAGAACCATTGTTGTCAAAAGGCGGTATCGGATAAGGAACAAAGCTTTTCCGTCCGAAACAGATACAAGAAGTCTCTGTGAACGTACACAAAAATTATTACTTAACAGTTAAAGAATTGGTAAGTCTATGTTGGAAACAGAGAATATGTATCTGTGTATGGACCTCTCAAAAGCCGATTGGCACTCTTACGAGGATAGTTTTGGAACATTGGAAGAGAAGCGCCTTATCAGATATATTGAGTCAATATATCCAAAACTCACAAAGAAATACCACAACATATCCTTACTCCGTAATGAACAGGATTTGAATGGGAAGAATATGGAAGAAATACTATTTGACAGATAGTTATGCAAATCTGTGAGATTCTACATTTTGTATATACAATTTGGAAACCATCCAGTTTCTCCGTTCTGCTCAGATTCTCATATTCAAATCCTTGTATATAAAAATATGAGAAAAAGTCTAAAAATGATTTTTATTTGGCAGACGCATCTATATCCAGGCTATTCAGGTAATCCGCTACAAGCCGCTCGAGTTGTCCTTGTCTGAAATCAAACCATTTCTGACGGTATTCGCTTCCATCAATGACATATTTGAAATTTCTGAATGGCTTCCGTCCCGATACGGCTTTCCGCAACCTCTCTTTTATTCCGGCATCATCCGGTATGCAATCCCGAATGAAACGCTCCATGATCCCGAAGGACTCTCCCAGCTCCGGCGGGTCAATGCGGACGCAGTTCTCCCAACGCTCCACCTTCCTGTAAACTTCCTGATAATATTTGTCAAAATCTCCACACTCATAAGAACCGTATGAAGCTCCCGGCACGCTTTCGGTTTCCAAAGTGTCCGGATTCAAGAAACAGACCATTCCCATGCCCGTTTCTTCGGCGATGCCACTGATTACCTCTACCGGATATTTCGAATATTCTTCCATTTCCCGTCTGCTTTCTAAAATGTAATAAGCACTCACGAAAATACATCATGAGGTGGAAATAACAAAAGCTTTTACGAATAAATGTAACGCAATCTGTCATCCTCATTTCTTGCGGCAAAGAAAGTTGTTTTTCAGATCGGTCCCACAAGGCGGCCCTGCGGGCTGGTTGCTCGTGAAAAAATCTTCCTCACGCTTCGCGTGAGCGTATTTTTTCACGGCAAGCCTTGCCGGAGACCGCCGAAAAACAAACTGGAGGAAGCACAAGAAATAAGAATGCCTACCCGTGTAGGCCATGTATAACGTACAAATGTACGACTCAAAAAAAACATAAGGCTATGGCAGACAAGAGCGCAGAAAAGGAAAGACTGTTCAACGAGTGGTTCACAAAATCCTATGACAGGTTGAGAGGGACGTTACGCCGGTACGGAATGCTGGACGAGGACAATTTCCATGACACCTACCTTTTCGTAAGGAAGCAGGTGCTAGTCCCCGGAAAGGACATAACGGATTATGACGCGTATTTTGTCGGATGCTACAAAAAAGCGGCTCTGGTAAAGATAAAAAGAGAGAACCGGTATGCCCATCCTGAAGACGATTTTTTCCTCAGATGCGGTGAGGAGGCGGAGTTTCTTTCCACGGACGACCTGAACGGATGTGAGAGGCTGGTAAGGGACATACTCCGCTTTATCCGGCAGAAATTCTCTTATGACGAATACCGGATGTTCATGCTCCGGTTCTACGAGGCCAGTTTCTCTTTCAAGGCACTGGCGGAATGCATGGGCATCTCAGCTATAGCAATATCACAGAAAGTATGCGCCATAGTGGAAGCGGTGCGCTCGCATAGGAGTTTTGCGTGGAGGAGCCAGATGCTGGTAATTGAAGGAGCGATATCCTGAACGGAAGTCATTTATCACCATTATAGAAGGAAAGGACTATGGCACTTATCGTATATAACAAGGAGAATTCCCGTCCGCAGGAAGTCACATACAAGGGCAAGCGGACCATCAATCTGGACAGCAGGGGAACTGTCTATCTATCAAAGATGATGTCAATTGAACTGGGTGTTCTTGGCGGAGGCCGGGTAAGCTTTGCGCATGATGACGAGACGGGGGACTGGTACATCTGCCGTACCACCGATGATGACGGGTTCATCGTATGGAAGGACAAAAGGTGTGCAAGATTCTCTGCGGGGTTTATCGTGCACAGGCTCATGCGGCAGAGCGTACAGTTCATGATGGCGAAGACACCCATGGAGGTGAACGGAACGGTCTATTACAAGATACTGCTCTCGAATCCGATTTTAAGATAGGCTGTACATAAAATAAATATACACCAAGGAGTGTCTGACCGGGTATAGACCCGCCGGACGCCCCTTTCTTTTTGTCACACTCCATTGGCGGGACGAACAGGTTCCCATGTCTTTTCGTCTGTCATTCCCATCGTTCCACGTGTCAGCGTGAGTTCCGTGTACCGGTACGGACCATCTCGTCAAGCACATCCCCATGCTCGTCCAGATGACGGTTGAGCACATTGTCAAGGAATGCCGGTACGGTCATGCCCTCGCTGAGCAGGGGGAGTATGCGTGCCAGTCTGCGGTAGGTCTCATAACTGATATAGGTCTGCTTGCGGTGGACGTACTCCCTGCGGCTGAGATAGTCGGCACGATATGTCTTCATCCTTTCCGCAAGGGAGGTCCCTGACCGGACAGCGGGCTTGTGGAAAACGGTCGGCTTTTCTGTCCTGCCATCGGGTATGGATACAGACTCCTTCCCTTCCTTTCCCCTGTCTTCCTCTTTCTCTATCCCGTCCGGATGCGTCTTCGGACATCCGTCGGCATCGGTCTCGTGCGCCATGATCTCTTTCAGGCGTTCCTCATTCACGTTCATAAATTCCTTTCTTCTCATGCCTTTTGCCTGTCAGGATGGATAATGCATTCTATCTCTCCGGCCAGCGTATCAAGACCGCTGCCTTTCAGCAATTTCCCGGAAGGAGGGAAAAGCGTACTTCTGAAAAGGATCCGCTCCTCGGGGGAGGTTTCCCTGCCATAGCGCTCCATATCCGGTATGACCGTATCGAGAGCCTTCAATCCCAGTTCCTTGAAAAGAAGTCCGTACTGATAGGACAGCCTTTTGGATACACGCCCGTCCATCCGGTTCCAGAACATACGGATTTCCTTCAAGGGCATGTCCGGATTCTGCTGTATGAAGTCTTTCAGGGCCAATAAGAAGGAAAGGCTGCTTTGCATCACCATACGGTCCTGTATGATCGGGGTGAACACATAGTCCATATTGACAATCGTCTTAATGACTCCAGGCGAGTTCACCGTTCCCGGAAGATCAAAAAAGAGAATGTCACACCCACCTGTCAAGGGAAGTGCCGTCTTCAGTTCCTTGCCCGGAACGCTGGTAAGGACAGGATAAGCCTTTTTGCCTGTCCGGTCGAACTGTCCGCACAACATACGCTGGAGATTCACGTTCTTTTCCACATTTTGGGTATCCCGACTGCGCAGCGCCTTGATACTGAACTGGGGATAGTCACAGTCCACGACCGCGACATTATATCCCATTACGTAATGAAAATAACCGGCAAGAAGCACCGTCATGGTGGACTTGCCCACGCCGCCTTTCTGACTGCTCATGGCGACAAAGACACATCGTTTGCTCATAGGCTTCCGAATGATTGGTTAATAATCGTTTTGTTGTCCCGTCCTTTTTTAATCACGCCGGCTCCTTGTACCGATGGTTTCCCATATCATGAAACTGTCATGTCATCTCGAAAACATTCCCGCCCCGCCGGTCCAAAGCCGTGCCGGAAGAATGCAGGAAGGCTGTCTGCCGGTACCGTACCATTTTCACGGGGTCCCGACATTTCCGGAGCTTGTCATGAGAAACTCTCATACTTGCAATACGATCTTCCATTTTCCTCTTGACATATTGACATAACATCATGATGGAATGTCAATAGCAGGAACTGTCGGAGCGCCGACATGGGGATATTCCGGTGACCGGGCATGACACCGTTTTTATATCCCGTTACAAAAGTATGGCAGATGCCGCCAAATCCGGCTTTGGTGACATCAGATGTCACCAGATGTCCGGATACTAACAGATAACCAAGCGGTTATACTTCTCTTTAAAAGCGGGCATTGAAACAAAATTTGATCAGAAAAAAACTCTTTTTGTGTAAACGTTGCATGGCAATCCGAATTTATGAGGATTCTCTGTTCAAGCGAACAGAGCAAGTTGTGTCCTTGTCCGACAAAAGGGCGGGAGAATCCGCTCCAAAGTCGCGGATTCTAGAAGAAAAAAGTACAAACCAAAAATCTCATGTGTATGGAGAAAACAACAGGGATAAGGACGGGTAGAAAGCCCCAAAAAGATCCGGTAGACAAAAGTACAGTTTCCGACTGAATGCCGAAAAGAACATAGGAAATCCGTTTGATCGTAGATTTGTTCCGTGACCGAATATAAAAAGCCGATATCCTGCAAGATTGACTTGTTATGAGATATCGGCTTGAAAAAGAATGTATTTTATGAAAAAAGTCACCAATAATCCCATTCCAGTTTGTCTGTGTGGAACTGGAATAGGCATGAGAAGATCCATACACTTTTTCCGGAACAGCCTATTTCCCATTATCCACTATAATAGCAATATCATGAGATCCGGGAGATAAATAAGAAGACAACTCATATTGTTGGGCTGTAGAAATATTACTATTAGTTCCAACCTCTTTCCCATCAATCCAAACGGTCGTTGGCTTAGTCCGTTCCATTATCAAACGGATACATGTACCTCTCCACTCCTCCGGTATACATACAGTCTTGTGTACAGTGCTATTTCTTCAAACACATACTCTTTAGAAAGAGCTGTAGTCTGCACCGTATCTGTATTATAAATACCCTTTCTTTCATAACCGGTAGTACATGGCAGGAATAAAGAATCGGGACAACCAACCAGAAATAATCCCTGTTGCTGCTGTATCCAACTGTACCCCACAATTCCCGCTTAAAAGTATCCGATTTCAAGAATCAGAGCGAAATTGTTGAGTACAAGCTAATAGAAATCCAATAATTGACAATAAGACAATATGTTTAATCAAACACTTCATTCTTTTAGAGTTTCCAATTACATATTTTATGATACATATTTCACCCAAGTCAATCCTCAATGATCAGGCGAAGCCCCACATTATTGACACGCTGCCAGGGCAGATAAACACGGCGGGCAGTTGCTGTAGCATCTTTCGGACGGTCTATCCATGAACAGCCACGGGCCACGACCTGACGGGTATCAGCTGTCGCCTGGGCTTTTTCACTGTATGCTCCTTATCCTTACAGTGAACGAGTCCATTCCTGCAGGTTACCATGCATGTTGATCAGCCCGAACGGGTTCGGCCTGTAGTTATATTCATCGGACGGTATCATCATACCGTCATTGACCGTCTCAACTTTCGGCAGATAATTGTAATACGGGAACCAGGGATTATCCTTTGCCATCGGCTGCGGATCGATACCTGTTACCGCCATTTTTTCCAACTGGACATCCGCTAGGTTTTCATACGAGCCAAAGTTGGCATCCATC
>OGMU01000818.1_pt1 | contig 11396 bp, 7 predicted proteins | sample 1573331 | NCBI WGS metagenome assembly OGMU01 (sample SAMEA2581990, study PRJEB24529) | metagenome | biome: Human gut stool | place: China | collected 2011
ACCTTGACGATTGTATCAAGTATATAGGAGAGGATACAAAAGACCTCAAATATGGTGATTTGCTTTGTGTATATTCTATGACTTTATCAGAGCATTCATTGTATGCAATACAGTTAAGTAATTACAAACTACACAAATTGGACACCAGTGTCTGTGCATTAGAAGGAAAGGGATATGCTTTAGCTAAAGACACTAAGGTCAAAGTAGTCCTAGACTCCGCTTATACAGAAGTTGGACAAACTGGTAAAATTTATCGTACTGATTACAGGTCAGCGCTGCCCTATGAAGTTATTATGGACGAGGGTGATTGTGTTTGGGTTGCTGGATGTACCATACAGAATGTTGATACTGAAGTGTACATAGAAGAGTATTCAGCAGATGTTGAGAATGAAGTATCACCAGACGAAGATATACTAGAGAACGGATTCTCCAGACAAGTAACATTTTATGAAAAGGATTAACAAATATTTATTTCTAGACGTAGACGGGGTTCTCAATAGTATCTCATGGTACAGAGCAGAATGGAATAAGGACCATGTGTATCCTCAAGGTGACTTTGACCCTAAGTGTGTTGAAATTGTAAACAGAATAGTCAAAGAGACTGGCTGCAAGGTAGTAGTCAGCTCCTCTTGGAGAGCTGAAATTAATTTGCAATCAATCTTTGACAAAGCTGGTTTAAAGTTCAAGATACATAGTATTACTCCGTTTGGAGTCCATAGAGGTTGTGAAATAAGGGATTGGTTAGCATCCGAAACCGAACCTTATGTTTATGCTATATTGGATGATGACAGAAGTATGCTTGCAGAACAGAGGAAGTACTTCATTAAGACTAACACAGTTACGGGTATTACTGATGAAGACGCAAGACATGTAATTAACATTTTAAATAGAAATGATATGTGGAATGATAAATTAAACTCCTTAATTATGGAGTCTATGAAGAATCACGACGCTGTTCGGACTACAGTCCTCCGTGCAATTAAGACGGAATTTAGCAACTATGCAACTGCTAAGAATGCTAAACCTCTTGTGACCAACGTATTGATAATGCTGAACAGTATCGTATGGCAGGTCGTCAGGATTTATATGATAATGAAATGGCAGAATCTCTTATCTTGAATGAGTTTCTGCCCGAGGTCCCTGATGATAAAGTACTTGCTTTAGGGTTAGTAGAAGTCTGTACATTACAAGGATGTGAAGACGGGCCTAAGATTCCTAAGAGCAAAATGGGAATCATTATCAAAGAGCTTAAAGCTATGTTCCCTGCCGCAGATGGTAAACAGATTGCTGATTTAGTAAAATCTTGTGTAGTATAATATGACACTAAAAGAAATTGTAACCTTACCTTATCCAGCTAAGATATCACATGCTATAGCTGGTGTACTTTATTACCAAATAATAGCTGGTGATAAAGCTATTGTCTTTCCAATAGACATGAATGACAGAGACGATGTAGGAACTACTACGTTTCTAGCAGAGTATCCGAAACCTATCACATTAATGAGATACATTCGTAAAGCAATTGACTCTGGTGAGTTAGTAATAGCTACTACTGATGCCGAAGTATAATGTAAGTATCGATAGACAGCTTAGATGTCGTCTATGCTTTGACATAGAAGTTGAAGCCGATAGTGAAGACGAAGCTTGGGAAAAGGCTTACGACACAGTAGACCTAGGAGATTTAGAAGTAAGAGATTGTGAGTATAGCGACGATGAAATAACCCTTCTAGAAGAATGATTATAGGTATAGTTGGTAAGAAGCAAAGCGGTAAGGATACAGTTTGTAATATCATTCGGTATATAAGTTGGCTTAAATCTTCTAAACTATGGGGAGAAGTAACTCTGAATGCTAAACACTTTGAAGCTGTCTGTGAAAGTGAGGATATTGCTCCTATACTTAGTGTATGGGAGAAACATCCATGGGCAGAGAAGCTGAAACAGTGTGCGTCCATTATATTGGGTTGTGATAAGTCAAGCTTTGAGACAGAGAGTATCAAAGAATCATTTACACATATTCCAATTAGTAATAGTGAAGGGGAGCCTATGACTCATAGAGAGTTCCTACAAGTACTAGGTACTGAAGTGGGAAGAACTATTGACCCTAACCTATGGGTTAAATCTATGATGTTTGACTATGAAAGGAAATTTAAGAGTTATCCTACTTATGGTACTGATGAATACGGTAACACTGTATTCGTACATATGAATACAGTAGAGCCTTGTTGGATTATGCCAGATACTAGGTTTCCAAATGAAGTCCAGGCTATCAAAGATAGAAAAGGAATTGTCATTAAGGTAAACAGAGATACCGGATTACTAGATAATCATATTTCAGAACATGCTTTGGATGATTATAATGACTACGATTACGTTATTGATAATAACGGAACTCTCGGTGAGTTAATTGTCAAAGTAGCAACTATGATGGAGACCCTAGGGGTGCTTCAATAAACAATAATGGCCTGTATGGTGGAGTGTAATGCTCTACTGTACAGGCCATTTTTTTTTGATTACTCAGAAGCTGCTGCTTCGTACATATCTTCTATAGTATTGATACCTTCTCTGAACTGTCTAACAGCCGAAATGTTGGTACTTAAATAGCTACCTAAAGATTTGTCTCCAGCCACAAAATCCCATGTAGAATTAAAGAATCTAGTGACATATCCCACGGCGGCAGGTTCAGAATTGTCTAAAATACTACTAATAGCATTTAATGGAGTTAGGTCATCATACGAGCTATTAAATCCCCTTTCGAACACATCGAATGCTGCATCTTCTACCGCTTGCATCATGCTATTAGGGTCTCTACTTTCATTACGCTTTTCATCCCATAAGTCTATTAGAAGCTTACCTAGGGTTCCCAATAATATCCATAATAGTACATCATTGCCAAACTTCTTTAGATTTTGTTTTCTGACTCCAGTAGGGTCATTGAATATTGTATCCTTAACTCCTGCTATTCCACCTTGTCTAAAAGAATCAAATACAGCCTTTAATGAATATAATATTCCTTCCATATAAGAAGAGCCCCACTCATATACAGGAACCCCTGTATCTTTAGTAGTTATTACGTCTCCGTCCCAGTATAACAGTTCACCAAACTCGTTTGTAGCATGTTTCTGTGCCCCAGTATTATATTGGTCTGGTTTTAGAGCCCAAGTATTCTTTATTGAAGATAGATATGTTCTAAACTGCATAAACAACAATCCCATTCCAACCTTTTCTGCAACCATTTTGGCATCGTAATCATAGTGCCCGTAAACAGTATCAGACAAAGTTTTGATACCTGTTATCTGGGCTTCTGTATACGCAAATGGTAAAGAATCTCCTTCTTTTATTTTACCATCTGGGCTGACCTCTCGTAGCATAGAAAGATATAATGCCCTTTCCTTGTTGTAGTCTGGATGTGACGTATTATTATTCACGTAGTGTGTGAATCTCTTGTCTTTCTTCCAATCATACGTTAATTGCCCATCTTTAACTTCCATAGCATCCCAAGACCCATCATGTAATGACCTAGCTATAAACAAGGCCATTCTATGAAAGTAGTCAGGAGCTGTGGACATCCAATATGCTTTCTGGCTCAGATTTGCAAGACCTGACTTATTAGAAACTAATTCCTTCTGAATCTTATTCATATCAAATCCAGCTAACCTAAACCTTCCATTTATAAGCTCTATTTTAGTAACTATACTTGGATAATCTTTTATATCTTTGGACATTATTTTATAAGCTGCTATTAAGTCCTTCATAGTTATTTTAGAATCCGGGTCTTGAAATGCTCCAGACAGTGCTAAATTTAAGTTCTTATAGAACCCATTTAACATATCTCGAACACCTCCAGCAGCGTTAAATGCAATACAGAATTGTGTAGTTAAGTTCCTAATAGGTTTGACATACTTATATAGCTCTTCACCTTCTTTTGAAACTAGAGACTCATTATACACAGCAACTTTAATGTATGCATCTATAGCCTTATTAATATTCTCCACATCAACTCCAGTCTCGTTACCATAGGTTAGGACTTTAAGCTTAACTGCTTTAAGTACTGGCAATATCTTGTCAAATGCAATCTTTCTCATAGCGTACAATTCGTAACTGGTTACTAATGTTTCTATGTTCTGCTCCCAGTATTCAGGGGTGTATTTGGCTAGAACTGAACGTCTTGCCTCACTACTAGACTCGGAATAATTAAATCTGTTATGCATTTCATAATCATTCATCAACTCCCTCTTAGCTATCAGCTCCTCTTCTGTATAAGAGTCATGTTCAGAGATTGCAAAATTGCTCTTAAATTCTGTAATATAATTATTATATTTTTGCTGTATATACTTAGAGAACCCTAATTCACTTATACTTTGCGCTAGTAGATTGTCACTCTTCTGAAGAGGTATCCAGTACCATTTCTCTTGCTTAATGTATTGCTGTACTTCTGGAGAGTTAATGGATTTGCCCTTAAGATTAAACCTCCATTTATTAATTTCCCATAGGGCTTTCTTTAAGAACTCTCGCTCCTCGTTAGTTAAAGGCGTACTATTATCATACGGATTCTGAAACAGCATATCACTATTAATGGTTCCGTCTGAATTTCTTCTAATCATATTAGAGTATAGAGACCTCTGGTTTCCAATGGCATTACGTCTTAATGCGGAGAACCCTTTGGCTTCCCACAGAGGTTTAACAGCATCTTCAGCAAATTTCTGATGTTGAGCCTGAACATCTCTAGTAAGGTTAGCCCAGGTACCTCTTACGGTTTGTACTACCTGTCTCATATTATTCTCAGTTATTAAATCTGGGTTGGTTATCTTATAACCACTAAACATTTGGCCCTTTCCACTCCATTCGGCAAGGTGCTCCGGCTGAACCTCTGACAGGCCACTGCAATAGCGTATCGCATTTAGAACCATCATATAAAGTCTTTCTATAGAGGTTTCAGACACTCTATTAGCTAGCTGTTCTGGAGTAGACTTCTTAAGTAAGTCTGGGAAACTGTTCTCTAGAGTCTTCTGTATGTTCATTAAGTTGTTAACAGTGAAATGATTTATTCCAGGCTGTAACTCATATATAGAATCTCTTATACCTTCCAGCCCTTTACGTCCAGAAGCATACAGATTTGGTCCGTTTAAGGTAGCTAAGTATTCATTCTTCAACAAATCTATAGCATCTGCGAAGCGCAAGTTCCTAATGTTGTTAGTAACCCCAGTCTCATTGCAAAGCAAACTAAACGCATTAATCAGTAATTTATTACTAGCTATAGTAGCCTTTTGGGTATCTGGGTTAATAACTTTAAGCTCTCCTATACTAAATTTGTCTTCAAATTGAGAGTAAGTTTGATTTAAAGCGGCCATTATCTTTATTAACTCTATATTGCCTCCTGTAGATTTAAGAATATAAGGGTCCTTTATGTACACGTCTTTCTCGTGACTCCCTAGTATAGTACTTCCTAACGACAATGGCATGGGTGAATTTAAGTCATGGTAGCTTAAAGAGATTACATCTATCGAAGATGATTGAAAAGGTGAACCATGGTGCCAAGGATTCCTCCCAGTTCCCTCTAGAAGCAACCATATTTTACAACAGACCATCCTGGAGCAGTAGTATATTTAGAGAAGGTAGTCACTAAAAATGATGATACCTGTACTCCACCTGTAGAATACAATTTGGAGATAGGCTGCCTGCCTGACACTACCCTTTCCAGCTCAGTCATAAATCTATCTGTGTTCTCTTTATTATGCTTCCTTAGCTTCTCTATGTACTTTGTAACTTTCTCTCTAAGTTCCTCATTTTGAGTTCTGTCGGACTCTTCCTTTATGTATATAGGCTCTTTAGTAAACTTGTCTATAAAGAAGTACCTACCCTTAGAGGGGTCTGGGCTATCTATCACAAACTCTGGGTTCTTAATAAAACTGTTTATATCTAAATCCATTCTTCTATCCCTTAATTTAGAATCCGGGAAGAACTTCTCTAACATTTCTGTCACTTCATTAACTATAGGCTTATAAACTGTGTTCTCTTCTACTCCGACTGGGATATGTAGATTGGCTATTTCAGACATATATCCAGTTCCCCATGATAGAGGTTTATTACCGTTACTAGTAACATAGTCTAATCTGTTTTGAGTTTCTCCAAAAGTAATCCCCCTCAGACTTCCATCTTCTCTTAATCCTTCAGTAATAATCGGAACTATGTTTAAGTCCATACTTTTAGTGGGCACTCCCTTAGATGCTAGTATCTGTCTATAGAATGCAAGTTGGTAGTTATATCGTACATTTCTGGCTTTGTCTAGACTTGCCATGGTACTAGTAGAACTTTTGAATAAATAAATATGAGGTTGTCCAAACTCATCTATTACCACCAAATCTATAGCTCCAATTATGTTCTTTCCGTCCACAGTATTTGCATCTACTGTTAATTGTGGTATTAGTTTAGACGACTTACCATGTAATGTGTATATCTCCTTCTTAACCTTATCTAAGTTGGTATACATACTACGAATAACATCAGGGTGATACCTGTCTCGGTACTTATCTACGAAATCTACTAGGCTATAATGATTACTAAAGAAATCACCTACCATAGAGTGTATGTCTTTACCGGCTTCCGCAATTAAATCCCATTGCTCTAATGTTCTGTTAGCTTCTTCAAGAGCATCCTCTCTAACAGAACCTTCTTCCACTTTAGAATTTATGTATTGACGTTTCCACCCCTCTCTATCAAATTGTTGTATAATAGTCTTATTGTTATCAGACTGCCTAGGGGTAGTCTCTAAATATTCAGTTACAGATATAGACCCTTGAGCAGTTACAGGTGATTCCAAATCAATAGTATTAACATCTGATTCATACATAGAAGTCTTAGATGTCTTGACAGATTTTATTTTAGCTGCCATTTCTTCCACAACATTATCCTGACTCAGTACTATATCACTAATAATACCTCCATCAATCATGTTTCTATGTTTCAGCAGAAACTCAAATAGTTCCTGATATCCATTTTCACCAAATTGGCGAACTTCTCCATTTATATTTAAACTATATGAACAAGCCATTAGCAATTCTCCTTTAAGTTACCACTCTTTATTAATTTCTGAATTAAATTAGTTATAGTACGGGATTCAGAAGCTAAGTTCATATCAAAACCTGCTGCCAAATCGTTGTTAATAAGTGCACTACCAAATTCAGACATAATATTATCTATAGACATATTAAGAAGTCTTCCTAACTTCTCATTCTTAATATCATCACTAGTTTGGAATGTCTTTTGAGTCTTCTCTTTAAATATTCTTCCCATTTCCTCTAGTGAAGCTTCTTTACCTTCAAACCAAGGCTCTGCGATTCTAGCGAAGTAATTACCAAACTCTGTAACAAATATTTCCTCATTCAAGTCAGGAACAGCCCTAGTATCTCCTATCATCCTAAATGCTTCTAGTTTATCATCATAGTTCGCTAGAGACTCCACCTGTTCAACTAGCCCATAATAAAGACCTGGATTAGTCCTCTTCATAGAACCCATAATTAAATGTGCAAACTCATGTAGTGAATCAGCTGTAGTAGCTCTGTCTACATTTAGATAGACTTCTCCATTATAAATAAATGCATTAGTTCTTCCAGCATTAGGAATCACTCCTCTGAATTTAGAAGCTATCTCTCTAGCAGTAACTACGTTAACATTAATGCCATAGTTCTTACTAAGGTGATTGGCTATCTCTACCATTTCACTTTTAAATGACCTGGGTACTTTCTTGTGAACTGGTACACTTCTTTCTGATTCTAGCTTTCTGAATGAGTATTTGTCCCCATTTGCCCCAGTTACTTCATATACAGATTCGGTAGCATTCTGAATTGTATTTAAAGCTTCTGTCATTAATTGCAGCTCATAGTCTAGTTTGTCTTGAGTTAGCATACTAGGTACTTTACTGTTATATAGAGAAGCATGAATGTCTGGGTCTCTTAATTGATTCTTTAATAAGAAGAAAGTCTCCAATTTCTCTTGGGTGTTAAGTATAGATTCTATATTAAGTCCCTGCTCTTTAAGTATGCCAATTAGTTTCTTATATTGGGGCTTCTTATTAAGCTCTGATATGAAGTTGTTAAAAGTAATACTCTTAACTAAATCCTTATCATTGTATAGCTTTATGTTATCATTTAGTTCTATATCCAAAACGGAGAATCTGTCTCCAATTTGTAAAGATTGATAACTTTGTATTGCTAAACTTCCATTTTTGAGTTTACTAGTAACCGATTTCAAATCTATAGGTCTGTCTAATAGTTTATTGGCAATACTTCTAGCATATTTGAGATTATCTACTCCTGCTCCTTTCAGCCCGTCTGAAGTTGTAACAATCCTACTGTCTATATAATATCTGTCATTATATTTAGCGATGTTATAACCCCCTACAGTTTCAATAGGCTCTATTAACTCTCCAGAGTATTCTGTGTTAACTATAGTCTTGTCAAACTCCGGCTGCTTAAACGTATTTCTTAATAATATTCCCCCATCACTTATAAATGCAATGTCTAAGAACTTCTCATTGTCAATTTTATTATTCAAGTCTTGTATAGTAGATACTATAGATTCATCAGACAGTTCTCCGTAGCTATAAGCATCCATAAAGTCTTGCATATCTTTCTTAGATATACGTAAGTAGTTCCCAGATACTTCTGCTCTATCTACTAGTGCTTGAACTGTAATATCTGAATAAGAAGGAATTTCAGTAGTAGGAGTACCTATTATTTGATTAAACAGCTCATTAAATTTACTAACAAGCCCATTCTTATATAATGCATCATTGAAAGTAGCACTAGTATAGAAGTAATTCACAAAAGCAGGTATAACATTACCATGAATACTATTAGTGTTAAAGTCATACCCTATATATTTCATGATAGTCTGCACTCTGGATGAAGTATCATTACTTGCAGCTAGCATCTTTAACGCAGACTCTATATTCTTGTTTACTTCCTGAACTTGTTCTTTAGGAGCCTTATCTAATACTGTATTCACATATCTTTGCTTTAGATAGGTCTCTATATATTCTTCTTTAGGCTTAATAACTGCCAAACTGCCACTAGTGTCTCTAAATATACCATAATTGGTATTCCAAGCAAGGCTAAATCTAGCATTAGTGAGTAGTATATTATTCCTATTTAAGTCCTCACCTTCCCCTTGCAACTTGTCTACTAAGTAGGTAATATTTGGAGTTGGGAACTCATTTTTAATTGTATTTAAATTATAATTACCAATTGGTAATCCGTCCTTGCCAAGATTCTTGGAATCCAAAGCTGTAATAGGAAATCCTCCTGAATTTACTGCATTAATAAAATCATTATAACTCTCTACATTTCCCATTAATGCTCCTATTGCATCTTCTAAAGACATTTCACTAACGTCAGGAACCTCTAGCTTAAATAAGCTAGGGGCTCCCTCGTTAGAATGTACTAAAAATTCTACTGTACAACTCATGTTAACAATTAATTCTTATTTGTATAGTATTGCGCTCCATTAAGCTCTTAATCTTATTAACTATATTCTCCATAGAATCATTCCTATTAAGGACTAACTCTTTCATTTTAGCATTCTGATTTGGAGTTCTAATAACGAAGTAATCATCATATAGTCTTCGCATGTCTACATTACTTGGGTCTGGGATGTCATTTACTTCATAGTAGTCTTCTCCGTCCCTTTCATATAGTTCAAGACGACCTGTTTCTTCATTTCTCATTCTAATATACTTATCTCTAGCTCTACCCTTAGCACTTTCACTAATAATAGGAGCCATTCTAATGAGTGCATCTTCTAATGAGAATGTGTCCATGTTAACATCCAAATCATAGTCTGATTGTCCTACATACTTTTGATACTCTATTAGTAAGTCACTAACATCAGTCTTATCAAATGTGTTCAGTAAAGTAGTAAGTCTGTCAGCACCGTACTTATTCTTATTAACAACTAAGTTATATAAGAAGAACCAGTCAGTAAGAGGTAATCCTTGCAGATTAATTCTCTTCAGTGCTGCAAAATCTTTCTGGTATCTACTGAACATTGCTTGGTCTGATTCAGTTCTTACGTTCATCATATCAATAGGTAATTTCATATATGTAGTATTACCTCTAGTAAATGGGTCAGTACGTCTGTTCCTACTTAATCCTTGCACAAACTGGTTGATTAATAAGGAGCGAACCCTCTTATCTCCAACCATTCCGTTATGAAGTTCCGGAATAACTGTTCTTTCCATCCAGAGTTTAAAGTTAGCAATTCCATCATTAGTAGCCAAACTAAATACCTCGCCTCCTTCTTTAATATCATGCAGAGTCATATCATTTCCGATATACTTCTGACCCTCATCCATTCTGAAGGTAATGTTGCGTTTAGCCAGCCAGCCAGTGATTAGTACATCGTCTACATGCTCACCGAGTGCATTTAATTGCTCTTTAGTAACAGCTCTACCATATGTAGGATTCTCTTTAATAAGAGCTTCTCTATAGGAATTTACTAGATTAAATTTAGTACTGATATTTACATCAGTTGTATCAGTAAGGTTATATACTTCGAACAATGCCTTAAAGTGAGGAATTTTATCAATCATGTCGAATATATTCCAAGTTCCCTTTATTAGATTATAGTAAGCTATGGTTGACTTCTTATAACCAGAGTTCATTGGGTCAAGGAATTTCCTCATACTAAATCCTCCATTAGTAATACCTTGTGCAACAGCATCGTTGACTACAGCTCTTACTTGCTCTTCGGATAGATAAGGCTTATCATTCAGGATGTTCTTAATAACTACTTCCGGGTTATAACCTTTCTCATATTTGTCATCTTTATATAGTTGCTCTCTGCTAGTAATTGCAGATTCATATGTATTTAACCTGGACATCTTACCTCCTAAATCTGTAGGCATACCTTGATTTAGTCCGTAGAATCTTCCTAACAGTTCTGTCTCTCTAGCATTTCTATTTACCTTCTTAAATTCGGCAAATCTGTCCATGTCCAACCTATTTTTCATCTTCTGTAGGTACTTATATTCTTCCAAGAATCTGTGTTCTCTATAAGATACAGCTGGGAATATATCATCAATAGAATCACCTTCTGCAAACCTATCTTTGATAGCTTGAATCCAATTACCTCTCTTATCGAACGCTTCCTCTCCAGAGTCAAGTAGTTTCTCTTGCACTCTTTTGAAGAAGTTACCTAAAGAAGTAGAATCGAAGTAGTTTCTAATATTAGGGCCTTCTTCCAATGCTCTAACTACAGAGTCTACTGATGCATGGTCATGATATTCATCAAATACATTTACCTTCATTAAGTCATTTACAGTTTGTACTGTCGGGCTTGTCATGAATTTAGCGATATCATTAAAACTGAATCCTAACATAATCATATGTAAATACATACCA
>OGMU01000823.1_pt1 | contig 11348 bp, 8 predicted proteins | sample 1573331 | NCBI WGS metagenome assembly OGMU01 (sample SAMEA2581990, study PRJEB24529) | metagenome | biome: Human gut stool | place: China | collected 2011
GACAGCGACGGAACGATGTGGATATTTGCGATTCTCTTTTAATGATAATAAGGACCGATTTTTAATATTGGATGCTTTTAATCAAGGAGGACATGTGAAGATAATTCCGGAAGAACGGAAGATAGTCGGTTTTTGTAAGAATAACACAGGAGGTGTACCATCGAATTTTGCGAATTATTTCGTAATGGTATTTGATTCTGAATTTTCTGATTGTGGAGTTTGGGACAAGGATGGAGTTTATGAGCAGAAAAAAGAGTTGGAGTCTTCTTATATTGGATCTTATTTACGTTTTGAAAATAGTTGCAATCGAGTTTCTGTAAAGGTTGCCTCATCGTATATCTCCGTGGAACAAGCGGAGTTAACATTGAAGCGAGAAATTGGTGACTTGGATTTTATGCAAGTTAAAGAAAAGTCAAGATTGGTTTGGGCAGATTTGATGGGACGTATTAACGTTGAAGGTGGAACTGAAGAACAGAAAAAAACTTTTTATTCAAATTTGTATAGAGTTTCTTTATATCCTCGTCAGTTTTATGAGTATGATGAGAAAGGGGAAGCTGTTTATGTTAGCCCTTATGATGGGCAAGTGCATAAAGGAGTCATGTTCAGCGACAATGGCTTTTGGGATACTTTCCGATCAGCTCATCCTTTTTATACCTTGTTGTTCCCTGAGTTGACAGGGAAGTTGATGCAAGCATTGATTAATATTTATGAGGAGGGAGGATGGCTCCCGAACTGGATAAGTCCGGGTTATCGGAATTCAATGATTGGAGCCCATGCGGTTTCTTTGATTAGCGACGCTTACGTAAAAGGTATCCGGGACTTTGATGCCCAAAAGGCATTGGAGGCGGTTCGTAAAGAATGTTCCATGGATGCTCCACGATCTTTTATGGGGAGATATGGCTGGGAAAATTATAATAAGCTAGGTTATGTCCCTTACCCTAAATATCCTCAGGCTGTTTCAATGACATTGGAATATGCTTATGATGATTATTGTGCGATGCTCTTAGCGGATTTGTTAGGAGAAACAGATGATGCTATTGAGTTTAAGAGACGTGCGATGAATTATTCTCATGTTTATGACTCTATTTCAGGATTTATGCGTCCGCGCATGCTTAATGGGGAATGGCATTCTCCATTTGATCCGTATCGCTGGGGTGGTCCTTATACGGAAGGTAACGCGATTCAATATAGTTGGAGTGTTTTTCATGATGTGCAAGGTTTGGTTAGTTTAATGGGTGGAAAGTCGCGGTTTATCTCCAAATTGGATTCTGTGTTTACACGTCCTCCCAAATTTAGCTTATATGATCGTAGCTTTAATGAGATTGCGGAAATGCATCAAGCGGGATTTGGTCAATATGCTCATGGAAATCAACCGGCCCAACATCTTCCCTATTTGTACACATATGTTGGAGAGGCTTGGAAAACTCAATATTGGGTTCGGAAAATTATGGATTGTTTGTATAATTCAACTCCTAATGGTTATTGCGGCGATGAGGATAATGGACAGACATCCTCTTGGTATTTGTTTAGCGCCTTAGGATTCTATCCTGTTTGTCCGGGTTCTGGGGAATATATTTTAGGAAGCCCTATCTTTGATAAGGTGACACTTTCTTTATCTAATGGGAAAAAATTTGTTATCTCTGCTCCGGGAAATTGCGAAAAAAACAGGTTCGTGGGACAAACCTATTTAAATGAAGATATATATTCTCCTTTATTTATTCGTCATGAGGATATAATTCAAGGAGGAACTTTACGATTTGATATGGTATCTGATCCTCTTAGAGATAAACAATATAGTAAGGATGACTATCCTTATTCTTTATCGAATTTTAATTAATCGTTAGTATGTATAAGATATTTTCTACGGGTTTATTCGTTTTTGTAGAGGTTAGCTTTTTTTTCGCACATTCAGAAAATAAGGCTCCTAATATCATTTTTATTATGTCTGATGATCATACCTCTCAAGCTGTTAGTGCTTATGGTGGGATATTATCATCAGTACTTCCGACACCCCATATAGACCGGATAGCCAAAGAAGGCGTTCGTTTGAATAATTGTTTTGTAACCAATTCGATAAGTACCCCTAGTAGGGCGGCTATTTTAACAGGGCAATATAGTCAAAAAAATGGAGTATATACATTAGGTGATCGTCTCTCGAGAGATTTGCCGAATGTGGCAAAGGAGTTGCAGTGTGCCGGTTATCAGACTGCTATTGTCGGGAAGTGGCATTTAGGAACAGAGCCAAGTGGGTTTGATTATTATAAAGTTCTTCCAGGGCAAGGCCGATACCATGATCCGATATTGATCGAAAAAGGGAATTGGCGTGATGTCGCAAATAAAGAGGGGGAAGGGGCTATAGGAAAAGTTCATAAGGGGCATAGTACCGATGTCATAGCAAATGAGGCCATTTCCTATTTGGAGAATGTGGATAAGAATAAGCCATTTTTCTTGATGTGCCATTTCAAGGCTCCTCATAGACCTTGGCAACCTGCCGAACGCTTTAAGGGGTTGTTGGAAGGAGTGAATGTTCCCGAGCCATCTAATTTGCTCGATGCTTATGAAAGTAAAGGAAAATATACTTCTGAGATACGAATGGGGCTAGAGTTCATGAATAAAAATGACTTGAAAACTCCGATTCCATCGGATAAGTCCAGGGATGAATTCAGGCATTGGGCTTATCAAATTTATATTAAGGATTATTTACGTTGTGTAGCGGGAGTAGATGAGAACGTCGGTCGAATCTTGAAATTTTTGGATGAGAATAATTTAACGGAAAATACAATTGTCGTTTATACTGGAGATCAAGGTTTCTTTTTAGGGGAACATGGATGGTTTGATAAACGGTTGATGTATGAAGAAAGTCTTCGTATGCCGTTTTTGATTCGCTATCCGAAAGAAATTCAAGCGGGAGGAATAAATGATGATATTATCTTAAATATAGATTTTGCTCCTTTGTTCTTGGATTATGCGGGGGTTAAGAATACGCCTGCTTATATGCAAGGAAAAAGTTTTCGGGATAATTTATTAGGAAAGACTTCTCCGGAATGGCGACAGTCTATGTATTATCGTTATTGGATGCAAGGAGATGGCGCTCATAATGCGACAGCTCATTATGGAATACGTACGGATCGATATAAGTTGATTTATTATTATGCAAGATCTCTTGGGAAAATCGGAACCAAAGATGGTACGATAGCTCCAGAATGGGAACTGTATGATTTGGAAAAAGATCCAAAAGAGATGCATAATATTTATAATGATCCCCAGAACCAATTCTTAATAAACAAATTGAAACTTGAATTATTGAGGTTGAAAAAAGAATATGGTGATGACGATGAGAGTTGTGAAGAGATGAAAAAGATTAATGACGTTTATTTTAAATAAGAATATGAGGATATTAATAGTCATACTAATGTCGCAATTATTTACTTGCTTATCCTTGCAAGCAAGGAGTGTAGAAGTGGTATATAAAACAGTCGATTCATTGCAAATGAAGTTGTATATCGATTATCCGGATGATATGAAAGCTTCTGAAAAACGACCGGCGATTGTGTTTTATTTTGGAGGGGGATGGATAGCTGGAGATATCGCTCATTTCAAGCCTCAAGCCGACCATTTTGTTAAGAAAGGGTTGATAACAGTTCGTGTTAACTATAGGGTTCAGGGTAGGCATAAGGTATCGCCTTTTGTTTGTCTTTCTGATGCGAAATCCGCTATTCGTTATATAAGAAAAAATGCGGACAGCTTGTGTATCAAGAGTGATAGCATAGTGGTTTCCGGAGGCTCAGCCGGAGGTCATTTGGCAGCGGCAATCGCATCAATAGATGGTTTTAATGACGCTACGGATGATTTATCCGTAAGCTGTAAGCCGAATTTGCTGGTGTTGTTTAATCCAGTGTTGGATAATGGCCCCGAAGGATATGGTTATGATCGAGTAAAAAAGCATTATAAGGAATTTTCTCCTTATCACAATATAAAGGAAGGATTACCTCCAACTATAATATTCTTAGGGACAAATGATAATTTAATTCCTGTGGAAACGATGGAAAAATATAGGGATAATATGTTGGAATTAGGAAATGTATGTGATCTATACTTGTATGAGGATCAGCAACATGGTTTTTTTAATCATGGTAGAAATAATAATGTTTATTATTATGATACTTTGAACAAGATGGAGAGTTTTTTGAATAGGTTTAGGTATATAAAATGATATACGATGGATACTTCGAGAAGAGATTTCATAAAGAGCGCAACATTGGCGGCGGGGACTTTTTTGTTGTCGGGATCTTGCACCTCTGTAGCGAGGAATGATAAGCGGAGAGGTAAAAGACCTAATTTGGTATATGTCTTCGCGGATCAGTGGCGTGCCCAAGATGCAGGATTTGCGGGAAATAACGATGTTATTACTGAAAATATAGATAAATTGGCTAGTGAGAGTTTGGTATTTAAGCATACGGTGTCTTGCATGCCAGTATCTACTCCTTATCGTGGCTCTTTGTTAACAGGGCAATATGCCCATACGCATGGACTGTTTTTGAATGATGTAACCTTGGATCCTGATTCGGTTTCTATAGGAAAGGTATATAAAAACGCTGGTTACGATACAGGATATATAGGGAAATGGCATGTAAATGGGAATGGAAGAAGTAATTATATTCCTGAGACACATAGGCAGGGTTTTGATTTCTTCAAGGTCTTGGAGTGTACGCATAATTATACGCATTCTGCTTATTATGACAATAATGATCCGGAAAAAAAATATTGGAAAGGGTATGATGCTTTTGCACAAACAGAAGAGGCGGTACATTACATGGAAGAGCATGCTAATGGGGAAAAGCCATTTGTCTTATTCCTGTCTTGGGGACCACCTCATAGTCCTTATGAGGTTGTACCGGAAGAATTTTTGAATTTATATAAAGATAAGGACATAACTCTTCGTCCGAATGTCCCGGATCAGATGAAAGAGAAAGCGACTCGTGATTTAAAAGGATATTATGCGCATATAACGGCTTTGGATCGATGTGTAGGTATGCTTCAAGATGCGATTAAACGTTTGGGGGTGGAGGAGGATACGATATTTGTACTCACGTCAGATCATGGGGATATGTTAGGCTCTCAAGGATTGGAGTGTAAGCAAAAACCTTATGAAGAGAGTATAATGGTTCCCTTCCTATTAAAGTATCCGGCTATATTTGGGAAAAAAGGTAAGGAGGTTGAAACGATCTTAAGTTCTGTTGATATAATGCCTACATTGCTTGGAATGTCAAATGTGACTGTACCTGAGTCTGTTGAAGGGAAAGATTTGTCTCCTATATTACGGGGAGAAATTACTGATTTTACGGAAATGGCCTTGATCGAATGTATCGCACCTTTTGGGGAATGGGAAAGAGATAAAGGAGGAAAAGAGTATAGGGGTGTACGAACTAGGAGGTATACGTATGTTCGGGATTTATTAGGCCCTTGGCTTTTATATGATAATCAAGAGGATCCGTATCAATTGAGAAATTTGGTTCATGAAGTAGGCTATAAGCATCTTCAAGAACAATTGGATGAAAAACTGTTCAGCTCATTAAAGGAGCATGGGGATCCTTTCTTGGAGGGAGAATATTATATTAAACAATGGGGATATACGGTGAATTCAAAAGGCACCGTGGAGTATACACCATAAAGTGTAGAATAACAGTAAGTCTTAAATATTAAAATTGATGCGAAAATGAATAAATCGAAGTGTTTTTGGATGAGAGTTTTTTTGTTTGCGTGTGGGGTGTTCGCATTGGATGCGCAATCAGAAAACGCTCCCGTAGACTATGTGAACACCCGTATAGGAAATATAAGCCATTTGCTTGTTCCTACTTTTCCTACGACTCATCAGCCTAATAGCATGCTTAGGATGATTCCCGGGCATCATGATTTTGTTACAGATCGGATGCGTGGGTTACCGTTGAATGTGCCTTCTCACCGTAGGGGGGATGTTTTATTGCTTATGCCTTATTGTGGCAATTTGGATGTTTCAAAGGGGGCATTTGATTATAGGTATGATCATGAAATATCCAAACCTTATTTTTACTCTGTTTTTTTGGATGATTACGAGATAGAAGCTCGCTTTGCTCCAATGAAAAAGTCGGCTATCTATTCATTTGCTTTTGAAAAAGAAGATAACCCCCAAATAATATTGAGAACAAACGCTAAAGGCGATTTGATTTGGGCAAATAAAGCCTTGAGCGGCTATGAGATTTATAACGGGATTAAGCATTACTTTTATTTGGAGTTTGATCAAGATCCGTTAAGTGTGTCTTCTCTTGATTGGGAAAAGATCTGCGCAAAGTCTATTTCTTTTGATTCTTCCGTGAAGGAAATTAAGGTGAGGTATGGAATCTCTTATATTAGTGTCGAACAGGCCCGGAAAAATTTGAGAGAAGAAATTGCTGATTTTGATTTGGATCGAGTTGCTGGCCAAGCAAAGCAAGAATGGAATAAAGCTTTGTCTAAAATTGTGATAGATGGGGGCACAGAAGATCAAAAGACCGTTTTTTATACGTCATTATATCGGGCGCATGAAAGGATGATTAATATTTCGGAGGATGGAAAGTACTTTAGTGGATATGATGGGAAAGTCCATGAGGACGGAGGAGTGGATTTTTGGGTAGATGATTGGGTATGGGATACTTATCTTGCGCTTCATCCATTACAAGCTCTGTTAAACCCGAAAGCTCAGGAACAGAAGCTTTCCTCCTACATTCGCATGTATGAGCAATCGGGCTGGATGCCAACTTTCCCATGTGTGTTTGGCGACGCTCATTGCATGAATGGAAATCATGTAGCAGGTGTTTTTGCGGATGCGTTACATAAAGGATTGCAGTTTGATGTGGAGAAGGCATTTGAGGGAATGAGGCATACGGTAATGAATGAATCCATGATCCCATGGTATTTGGGACCTAAGACAGAGTTGGATGATTTCTATCATGAGCATGGTTGGTTCCCAGCCTTACATCCGGGAGAAAAGGAGGTTTTCCCAATGGTTGGCCCTTTTGAGCAGCGGCAGGCTGTTGCGGTTACTACTGCGGCATCTTACGATGATTGGTGCATTGCTCAGTTGGCCAAATATCTGAAAAAAGAGACAGAGTATGATTTCTTCAATAAACGTTCTTACAATTACCGAAAAGTCTTTAATAAGGAGACGAACTTTTTTCATCCAAAAGACAAGGATGGGAATTTTATAGAACCATTTGACTATATTTTTTCAGGAGGTATTGGTTCTCGAGCTTATTATGATGAGAATAATGCTTGGACATATAACTGGGATGTACATCACCATATTCAAGATCTAATTGATTTATTTGGAGGGGAGGAACCTTTCACGGAAAAATTAGATCAATTATTTGTAGAAAGCATGAAGCGATCTAAATGGCAGTATTATGCCGTGCATCCTGATGCTACCGGTAATGTGGGGCAATTTGTCATGGGTAATGAGCCCAGTTTCCATATTCCTTATTTATATAATTATGCGGGTCAGCCATGGAAGACGCAAAAACGGATCCGTATGCTTATGGAAAGTTGGTTCCGGAATGATTTGATGGGGATCTGCGGCGATGAAGATGGTGGGGGGATGTCTGCCTTCTATGTTTTTTCCGCATTAGGTTTTTATCCGGTATCTCCGGGTGTGCCAGTTTATACGATAGGTAGCCCTTTGTTTGAGAGATCAGAGATTCGGTTGGCGAATGGAAAAGTGTTTACGGTGATTGCTCATGGAGCTTCTTGGGAAAATAAATACATCCAGTCCGCTAAATTGAATGGAGTAGAGTATGATAAGACTTGGTTTACCCATGAGAATATCATGGAAGGTGGAACATTGGAACTGTTAATGGGCAACCGTCCTAATAAGGGCTGGGGAATAGGTGAAGGGGCAACCCCTCCTTCTAGTGAATTTGTTGATTGATTCTTTGTACAAAAAATATTGTTTATGTTAGTTTCATTGAGAGAAATTGTAGCAGATGCTTATCAAAATGGTTATGCTGTTGGAGCATTTAATTGCTTAAGTTTAGAAAATGTGGAAGGAGCGATAATGGCTGCGGAGGAATTGAACTCTCCTATTATTTTACAACTAGCGGAAGTACAGTTCCCTTGTGCGCCATTAGAGAAGATGATACCTATGTTTGTGGATGCGGCTCGCAGCTCCTTTGTTCCCGTCGCTGTTCATCTAGACCATGGATTAAGTTTCAATACTTGTGCGCAGGCGATTCGCTTAGGGGTTACATCTGTCATGATTGATGGTTCTACCCTACCTTTAGAAGAGAATATCCGAGTTACTTGTGAAGTAGTCCAAATGGCCAAGGCTTTTGGTGTAGCAGTTGAATCTGAATTAGGGAAAGTTGGTGATACTGATACGGTGGAATGGGATAATAATGTGAATACGTTTACAGATGTAGATGAATCAATCCGATTTGTACAAGAAACAGGCATTGATGCCCTTGCTATTTCTATAGGTAATTTACATGGGAAATATACAGCTACACCTAACTTGAATATCCAACGACTAAAAGAGATCAAAGACCGGAATCCAATTCCTTTAGTTCTACATGGAGGATCGGGTACTAGTGAGGCTGACTTTAAGGATTGTGTTCATAATGGGATTAGTAAGGTAAATGTAGCGACTGCTATTCAATTACGTATAATGGATGAGTTACGTGAGTGCATGAAAAATGAGACTGATTTGGGGTACATTGGATTAAAAGAAAAAATAAAGTGTGCGTCAAAGAATGCTGTAGCAGATCATATCAAACTGTTTGAGAGTAATAATAAAGTAAAGCAATGAGGACGGGGATTATTGCAGCTGGGACATGGCTGGCCGATTTGATCAAATTTATTCCTTATTATCCTGCTCCGGGAAATTTGGTCTCTATCGAAAAAGAAGAAGTTGGATTAGGAGGATGCGCTCACAATGTTTTGATGGATTTGGCAAAATTGCAGAGTGGATTGCCTTTGTATGCTGCTGGTTGTATAGGAAAAGATGCGTATGGGGACTTGATCTTGAAAACAGTCATGGAACAAAGGATAAATGCGAAATATTTATGTCAGTTATCCAGTGTTCCTACATCTTATACAGATGTTATGGTGGCTAAAGCGGGTACAACCCGTACGTTTTTTCATAATCGAGGAGCGAACGCAGAGTTTGGTATAGAATATATAGATCAAATAGATGTTCCTGCTAAGATTTTTCATTTAGGATATCTATTGTTATTGGATAAGTTGGAGGAACCGGATAAATTCTATCAATTGAAAGCAGCCCGTGTTTTTCATGAATTGCAGCAAAAAGGCTATGAGACTTCCGTGGATGTAGTCTCGGAAGAGAGTGATCGTTTTCGGAATGTCTTATTGCCTTGTTTACCATATATTAATTATTTAGTAATTAATGAGGTGGAGGCAGGATCATGCTATGGGATATCTTTACGTGGTGATAATGGGGAAATTCTGTTGGATCAGGTAAGGCTTGTAGCGGTAGATTTGATGAAAGCAGGAGTGAATACGTTGTGTTGTATTCATTTTCCAGAAGGAGGATATGCCTTACATCGTTCTGGTGAGGAAGGCTTTTGCCCATCCTATAAGATACAATCAAATGAAATTGTTTCTACGGTTGGAGCAGGAGATGCCTTTTGTGCAGGAGTACTATATGCGGCACATGAAGGTCTGGGATTAAAAGATACACTGCGGTTTGCAAATGCTTTGGCGCATTTTAATTTATTACATGCGACTTGTTGTGGTGGGGCACCTAGATTAAAAGAAGTTTATGACTTTATAAAAGTAAATAAGATATGAGAAGAAGTGAAATAAACCAATTTATACATGAGGCTATCGAGTTTTTTGAAGAAAGCCATTTTTATTTGCCGGAATGGATATTATGGAGTCCTGCGATATGGGAAAAGAAAGGTAAAGCTTATGACGAGATTCGTTTAAATCATTTAGGATGGGATGTGACAGACTTCGGGAAAGGACGATTTTTGGAGGAGGGGCTTACGCTGGTTACAATTCGTAATGGGAATATTCATCGTGACAAAAAAAGTTACTGTGAAAAAATCATGATGGTTCGTGAAGGACAGGTTACCCCTGTTCACTTCCATTGGAAAAAAATGGAGGATATTATTAATAGGGGGCGTGCTATATTGTGTATGCGCTTATGGAAAGCGACGGCGACGGAAGGATTATCTACAGAAGATTGCTGTGTAAGTATAGATGGTGTTAGGACGAAAATTAAAGCTGGTGAAACTTTGCGATTAATGCCGGGGCAGAGTATCTGTTTTGAGCCTTATCTATATCATACATTTTGGTCTGAAAATGGGCATTGTTTGGTAGGCGAAGTTTCTACAGTAAATGATGATATTAATGATAATCGTTTTTATGAAGAATTGGGCCGATTTACGATTATAGAAGAAGATGTTCCTGCGGAGTTTGTATTATGCAATGAATTTTCTAATTAGGATTAAAAAGAAATTTTTTGTTAAGATGTGAAAGGCTCAGATGCCAAAATAGAGGCTATCTCCGAATGAAGTGACCCCAAAAAGTTGGACAGGTTAAACCTTTACCAATTATAGAAAGAGTTCGGTATTGTACTGGACTCTTTCCATTTAACCGGGACTTTATTCTTTTATTGTTGTAATTCAATATATACCTCTAAAGCCTTCATGAAGGCTTCGGGCGATTCAAATTCTTCTGCATAAAGAAGTTCAGACTTCATGATGCCGAAGAAGTTCTCTGCCGTCGCATTGTCAAAACAGTTTCCCTTTCGGGGCATGCTTTGTATAACATGATGATCTTCAGAATGCTTGCGGTGTCTGGGATGAAGGTTCTCGCCCATAACTTGAGAAAATTGGTGGTCTTAACGTTAGACAGTCTTCTTTCTCCTTTAGGCCGGATAACATTAATATATAAAGATTCGTGAAATCATTTTGTAGATGTTATCTTTGCGTAAGTAAGTTACGAACAAGTGATTTATTCGTAAGTGACAAATAAACAGGAGGAGATATATTATGGCAACGAAGCAAATTCCATATGGCCTGACGGATTTCGAGCGAATCCGTACCGCCAATTATTATTATGTTGATAAGACTCGCTATATTGCGGAGGTGGAGCGGAACGCAAGTTTCTTTTTCCTTATCCGCCCGCGCCGTTTCGGGAAGTCGCTATTCTTGAATGTCCTCAGATGGTATTATGACGTGAACCGTAAGGATTCTTTTGAGGAACTCTTCGGCGACTTATATATCGGCTCCCATCCGACCCCGGAGCAGGGACAATATCTTGTACTGGATTTCAATTTCGCAGGCGTGAACCCAGATCCTGACGAGTTGATCCGC
>OGMU01000824.1_pt1 | contig 11346 bp, 8 predicted proteins | sample 1573331 | NCBI WGS metagenome assembly OGMU01 (sample SAMEA2581990, study PRJEB24529) | metagenome | biome: Human gut stool | place: China | collected 2011
GAAGTCGTAGCCCGTCGCCTGTTAGATATCAATCCCCGTCTGAAACTAGGCGTCCTGAACGAATTTTTGCGCGACGAACGGACGGAAGAGGTACTTTCGGCGACCCGGTACGATTTTGTCGTCGACGCGATCGATTCCCTCAGTCCGAAAGTATTCCTCTTGTATCACGCTTATCAGAGAAATATCCCTGTCGTTTCCTCAATGGGTGCCGGAGCCAAGATAGACCCGTCACAAGTCAGGATCGCGGATATCTCGAAGACCTGCAACTGCGCATTGGCAAAAGCCGTACGCAAACGACTGCGCGGTCTGGGCGTCAACAAAGGGATTCCGGTTGTCTTCTCTACCGAGATAGCCAATCCTGATGCCGTCGTAGAAGTGGAAGGCGAACAATGCAAACGGACAACGACCGGAACCGTTTCCTATATGCCGGCAATATTCGGATGCTACTTAGCCTCATATGTTATTAACCAGTTGAAAGTTGAAAGTTGAAAATGAGAAGTTATTCTTTTCCTTATACAACTTTCAACTTTCAACTTTCAACTTTCAACTGATATGATACAAACAGAAGGAATAACCAAAAGCTTCGGCTCCCTGCAAGTATTGAAAGGAATCGACTTGACGATAGGCGAAGGTGAGATCGTAGCGATTGTCGGTCCGAGCGGGGCGGGAAAAACAACCCTGCTTCAGATCATCGGGACACTCGATGCTCCGGACAGCGGCAAACTATATATAAACGGGACCGAAACCGTCCGCCTTTCGGAAGAAAAACTGGCGGCATTCCGCAACCGGAACATCGGCTTCGTTTTCCAGTTCCATCAGCTTCTCCCGGAGTTCACAGCTTTGGAGAACGTGATGATCCCGGCACTGATCGCCCGTGAAAAACCGGCTGTAGCCGAGAAAAGGGCGAAGGAGATTCTTGACTTCATGAACCTGACCGATCGGATGTCCCACAAACCGAACGAACTGTCAGGCGGAGAGAAACAGCGCGTAGCCGTTGCCCGCGCCCTCATCAACAACCCGTCCGTAATCCTCGCAGACGAACCATCAGGAAGCCTGGATACCAAGAACAAGGAAGAGCTGCACAAGCTCTTCTTCGACTTGCGCAACCAGATGCACCAGACATTCGTCATCGTCACACACGACGAGCAACTGGCAACCGATACAGACCGCGTGATCCATATCAAAGACGGAACGGTTCAAGAGTTGAAAGGGGAAAGTTAAAAGTGAAAAGAGGGCAATTATTTCTTAATTTTTAATTCTTAATTATTCATTCAAACATGGTGGACAACAGAGTCACATTCGGTAGTAAACTCGGAGTTATCCTAGCTACCGTAGGATGCGCCGTAGGACTGGGAAGTATTTGGCGTTTTCCTTATATGTTAGGGACGAACGGCGGTGCCGCATTCTTGCTTATCTATATTCTCTTCATGATATTCTTAGGAATTCCGGTAATGGTAACCGAATTCTTTATCGGCCGCTACTCCCGCAGCAATACGGTCGGTTCGTTCAAGAAAATGGCCCCCGGGACGAAATGGTGCTGGATCGGATACAACGGCATCCTGGCCGCTTTCCTGATCCTGGGCTTCTATGCGGTCGTTTCCGGCTGGACACTCGAATACGTCTGGCAGACAGTAAACGGTAGCCTCTACAGTACGCCGGGTGTGGACTTTACCGCCGGCTTCGACAACTTCTCTTCCAATGCACTCCGGCCGATCTTCTGGACAGCAGTCTTTATCGGACTGACGCATTTCGTGATTGCCTCAGGTGTGGAAAAAGGTATCGAACGGGCCTCCAAGATCATGATGCCACTCCTGTTCTTTATCCTGGTCGTGATGTGTGTACGCTCCGTCACGCTGCCAAATGCAGAAGCGGGACTGGTGTACCTGTTCAAACCGGATTTCAGCAAGCTGACTTCATCCGTTGTACTGAGTGCCGTCGGGCAGGCGTTCTTTTCGCTGAGTCTCGGCATGGGTTGCCTTATCACCTACTCTTCTTATTTCGGGAAAGACACCAACATGTTGGCAACAGCTTGGCAGGTGACGATCATCAATACTTTTGTGGCAGTCCTGGCAGGGATCATGATCTTCCCGGCAGTCTTCAGCTTCGGGATTGCCCCATCGGCAGGCGCCCAACTGGTATTCATCACTTTGCCCAATGTATTCGAGCAGTTACCGTTCAGCAGCTTGTGGTCGCTTATTTTCTATATCTTGCTGGCGATGGCGGCACTGACTTCTACCATTTCCTTGCATGAAGTGGTGACCGCCTATATCCATGAAGAGTTCCGTATGACAAGGAAAAGAGCGGCTTGGCTCGTTTCGATCGGTGTATTCATCTTAGGCATTCTCAGTTCACTCTCGTTCGGATTATTAAAAGAGTTCACGATAGGTGGACTGATCTTTTTCGATGCACTGGATTACCTGACGGCCAAGATCATGCTGCCGTTAGGAGGAATGCTGACCTGCATCTTCGTCGGAACACGTGTCGACAAGAAAATCCTGAAAGCCGAGCTGACCAACGAAGGGACGATCAAGTTCCGTCTCTTCTCCATTTATGTCTTCTTCATGAAATACGTTTCCCCGATCGCCATCGGCATCGTATTCCTAAACGAACTCGGCCTGCTTGACCAGCTGAAGAAACTATTTTAAAATAAACCCGTAAGTTCCTTGCATATCGGCAGGAAACTTATACCTTTGTAAAATAGTATTCATTTAATAATAACTGTCTTATGGAGACCAAAACCATTCGAAAAAATACTTTCTTACCATGAACTGGCGCGACCTTCTCTACTTCTCCAAAGGCGAACGGAGAGCACTGGCTTTACTCCTTTGCCTCATCACTATTTCCTGGATCTTATTGCTTTGGACAAACACGAAACGGATGCCTATCGAAGCGCAGACAGATGCCCATCGAACAGAAAACCGACAAGCACCGGGCGAAAGACGGATCATCACCGGAAAAAATACATCCGAAGGGGGAAAAAATTTCATCCGGAAAGAATCCGGACCTCATCCGAATAAAACCAAGAATACCCTTAAAGATAAAAGTCCTACCCTTACAGGTAACAACTCCTACCCTACAGGCAAGAAGAGGAAAGGATATACCCTATACACTCGGACGGAAAAGTACGCGCCGGGAACCCTCGTCGAGCTCAACACCGCCGACACCACGATCCTGAAAAAAGTCCCTGGCATCGGCAGCACCTTCGCTCGGCGGATCATGAAATACAGAGAACTCTTAGGGGGCTTCTACGATGTCAGCCAGTTGGCGGAAGTGTATGGGATCGATGAAAAACGCTACCAAGCCCTCGCCCCCTGGTTCATTGCCGACACGCTCCATGTACGCCAGTTAGAGGTCAACGCCTTACCCGCCACCGCTCTCCGCAAACACCCTTACCTCGACTACCGACAGGCAAAAGCGATCGAACAGCTCCGGAAACAAAAAAGCAGGCTCTCCGGATGGGAGAACCTGCAACTGATAGAAGAATTTACAGATACGGACAAGAAACGGCTCACACCGTACCTGTCATTCAAATAAACTTTAAAACGTGACTTGTATCATCACGGGAAAATGATCCGACGGGAAACGACCGTACTGCATATCGTTGAGAACAGCATACTTTTTCACCTTCGTCCCCTTCGTCACCCAGATATAATCGATGCGGTTCATCATCTCGGAATCCGTCTTGAAGCTGTTGTAAGTACCTTCCGTACCATAACGCGGCTGCTCGCTCAGGTCATACGAGTCCAGCAACAGACCGTCGGATGCTAGCGTCACCATCGGTTCATCGGTCGGAACGGCATTGAAGTCTCCCGTCGCAAAGACCGTCGCATCCGTTCCGGCAATCTGCTTGATACGAGCGATCAGCAGTTTGGAGGATTCCCGGCGTGCCACCTTCCCCTGATGGTCGTAATGGGAATTGAAAAAATAGAACACCTTGCCACTCTCCTTATCGCGAAACTTACCCCAGGAACAAATACGGTTGCAGCAAGTAGCATCCCAGCCCTTGCCCGGAACATCCGGTGTTTCGGAAAACCAGAAATTCCCCTTGTCTAACAAATCAAAACGACTGGTCTTATAGAAGATAGCGGAATGTTCGCCCGCATCCTCGCCGTCATCGCGCCCAGCACCGATATAAGCATACCCATCCAACTCGGCAACCCCGTCCAACATGTGCTTGAACCCTTCCTGTGTCCCGAAGATATCGAAATCGTGAAAGCGGATCAGTCCTTTCACCATCTCTTTGCGGTTCGGCCAGGCATTCACGCCATCCTTCTCCGTGTCCATACGGAGGTTGAAAGTCGCCACGTTCAGTTCGCTCTTCCCACCAGTGGCCGGATGGGATTCTTTCATGGCCCATGACTGGAGCAAAGCTGCCAGCAGGAGGACCGAAGCAAATACACTTATTGTCTTTTTCATATCCTTATCATTTATCGATTACACATTTACCAACCCGGATTCTGTTTCAGGTTTCCATTTTTGATGATTGCCGACTGAGGGATCGGGTAGTAATACTGGCGGCCATCGTCATACCAGATACGCGGATCATCGTCCGACCAAGTCAGATTACCCGAATCCGCCCCGGTCAATCCCTGCTGCGTGCCCTCTCCTACCGAAACAGGCGTACAGGAAGCAGGCAGACCGGTCGGCTTCTCTCCCTTATAGAAGATCACGTCCGGCGTACCGTCTTTGTCGAGGTCCATCTGGACATTCAAGGCGGGAACATATATACCAGTCCAACGCATCGTCATCAGCTCACCGCGTTTCCAACGCTTCAGGTCGGTGAAGCGGAACCCCTCCAGAGCCAATTCGATGGAGCGCTCACGACGCACTTCGAGGATGACCGGATCGGAAATATTCGGGAAATAGTTTTGCTGGAAATAAGCATCCACCTTGGTTGGCTTGGCAGAAAGACCGCCGGTGATACCGGCGCGTGCACGCAGCACACCGACCGTATTCGCCCAATCCGCATCCGTCAGCGTCCCCAACTCGGCTTTTGCCTCGGCATAGTTCAGCAGGACTTCGGCATAACGGAACAACGGAATCGCATTCGTATTCAAAGCACCGGCATCGTATTTGGTATCATCCAACGTATATTTGATCGGTTGGTAGCCCGTATAGGAATAACCGTTGAAGTTAGGAGCGGCAGGCACCCCGTCGCGTTCATACCCCGGTGTGCGGATCGTCTGGGCAAGACGGGCATCGCGGTTCTGGCATTCGTCGTAGAACTCCATCGTCTCGTACCCGGCACGATCCGTAAACGGTGTCCCATCCGTATTCAGGAAAGTATTGACAAAGGTACGGATCATACTGAAACGCGCTCCGTACGTGCCTGAAGTCCACCACCAGTTAGCTTCGCCCAACACAGCCAGCCCGGCATCGGCGCAGCTCGCCAGCATCACTTCGCTAGTTACCGGCTTATCACTGATGAACAGCGAGCGGAAAGAAGCATCCGTACCCTCACCCGTATAAATAGAATGGCCGCTTTCCTTCATAACCGTTTCGGCAGCACGGACAGCCTCCTGATACCATTCGTCGGCCGAGTCGGTCAATCCCAACTCCGTATGATACTTGCGAAAAGAAGCTTCGAAGAGGCAGATACGGGATTTCAACGCATAAGCCACCCATTTCGTCACCAGAGAACCGGTTTCGTCCTTCGTCCGCGAGATATTCTCACAAGCGAAGTCCAGGTCTTCCAACACATGATCCATGACGATAGTCCGCGAATCGCGGGGAGCATACAGCAACTCGTCGTCCACACCTAACGTACGGTCTATCCAAGGCACATCGCCGAAACGTACTACCATCTCGTAATAGAAGTAAGCGCGGAAAAAGCGGGCCAAGCCGATATAGTTGTTACGGACAGATTCATCGACCGCCTCGTTCGTACAGTTCTCAATAAAGTAGTTGATGTTGCGCAGATCGCTCCACGACCACCCGCTGCTCAACTCGGCCGAGCAAGCCCCTTCGCGGATAAAGTTGTCGAAGCTGGTCACCGCTCCATAATCGCACATGGCATCCTGCCTGAAACCGTCACTGACGGAAGGGAGCATATTATAGAAAGAATAGGAATATGTTTCCAGCCCTTTCTCCGTCCTGAAGACTGTGTCTTTGTCCACCGAAGCCTGCGGTGTCTCGTCCATTGAGCAGGACGAAAGGAGTAAACAGACTGATACAAAAGAATATATAATCCGTTTCATGTCGTTGATAGTTCTTTAATTAAAATGTTACTGATAAACCTAAACTCACACTCTTCATCTGCGGATAGCTGTTCCCGTCACCGCTACCACGGTTCCCGTTCAGTCCGGACGACATATCGGCATCCGTCAGGTCGGGATCAGAACCGTAGATGTTCGTCACGTCGAGGTCACGCGTATGCTTGTAGAGCGGGGACCAGCACCAGAGATTCTCGGCCGAAATATAAACCCGTACATTCTGCAATTTGGCTTTCGAAACGATCGGCTGTGGCAAAGTGTAGCCGAATTGCAGGTTCTTCAGACGGATATAAGCGACATTCTGCAAGTAGCGGGTCTGCGGTGTAGACTTCAGGGAAGCATTATAGCCGGCATAACGGGGCAGATAAGCATCCGTATTGTCTTCTGTCCAATAATTGCCCTGATGCCAAGTAGGCATGTTGTTATACGGGCGGTTATACTGTCCCCAGAAAATACATTCCGAACTGGGATACCAATCCTGTTTTCCCACACCCTGGAAGAAGGCGGAAAGGAAGAAGTTGTTCCAGTCACCGGAAAGGTTGATGCTATACGCATAGCGAGGCAACGCATTTCCGATTACGGTCTTGTCGCCGTGGTCGTCTACAGTGTTATTGCCGTAATCGATCACATGGTCGCCGTTCAGGTCCTTGATCTTCACATCTCCCGGATAAGTGATACGCTTGGAAGAAGACTGGATCAATGTTTGGTCAGCATGGCTGTCGATATCGGCCTGATCCTTGAACAGCCCCTCAGTCACATATCCCCAGATTTCACCTACACGCTTGCCGGCATAGTAGTCATCCAGGTTACCTGTCTGGTTGTTATAGCGGTCGATGGTCGAGATATAGTCGGACAGCGTACCACGGATCTCGTAGTTGAACGGTTTCTCCGCCAATGTGAACTGGTCGCGCCAAGTCAGCGTGATTTCCCATCCCTTGGTCGTCATGTCGGCATAGTTGCCTTTGGGAGAAGAGGCGCCGAACACATCGGGAAGCGTTTCGCCGACCGTGTACATATCCGTTGTCTTACGGATGTAATAGTCACCGTTAAATTGCAAGCGGTTGTTCAACATGCCGAAGTCCAGTCCGACATCGGTCGTCGTTGCCGTTTCCCAGGTCAGTCCGTCAGGCATGACGGCAGGAGCACTCGTATACTTGTTCTTCAAACCGTTCAGGACACGACCGGAAGTGCTGATGCTCAACAACTCGAGGAAGCTATAGGGAGAAACATTACCATTCCCTAACGAACCGTATGAAGCACGTATTTTCAGATTGGAGAACAAATCCGGGTTCACCTTCCAGAACGCCTCTTCCGACACGCGCCATCCACCGGAGACAGAAGGGAAGAACGCCCATTGCTGATCGGTCGGGAATTTGGAAGAACCGTCATAGCGTCCATTCACTTCCAACAGATAGCGATCCTTGAACGCATAGTTCAGACGGAAAAAGCCACCTGCCACGCGCCATCTGTTATAACCTCCCGACGTAGTGATCGCATCTCCCAGCGCCAAGTTGATGTTTTCCGAATCGTCGAGCAGCAACCCGTTACGCTGCACATAGGTGCTCTTATAAGTTGACTGTTCATAGTTGTAACCGACCATACCCTTGAAATAATGTGCATCACCGAATGTATCCTCGTAGTCGGCATACAGGTTGGTCGCGATATACTCGGTCCGCATATTACTTTCCTTCAAGTCATTGTATTTGGCGCTCAGTTCGACCGTCTGCCCTTCGTGCGTGCTGTAGGGAACCGGTACGCGGCGTTGCGTTTGTCCCTCGTCCGTGTAGCGGAACGTGAAGTCACCCCGTACATGCAACTTGTTTTCCAGAAAAGAAGCAGTAAAGCCAGTCGTATTCTTCAACACTTTGTTATTGGTATCGATACCGTTCTTGCCATAGATAAAGTCACCGACCGAATAAGCGGCCGAGAAAGTCAAACTGCCGTCGGGATTGAAGATAGGCGAGGTCGGATGGCCCTCATCGGAAATGTTACGCCAGATGGAGCCGCCTTCGCCGACGTTGATCGGGTTATGGTAATCCATATTGGAAAAATCCATATTGTTCTCGATCTTCAGCCAGTCGAACACCTGTACGGAACCTTTCGCACGCAGGTTCATCATCTTATAATTGTCGGTATTATAGCGGAACAAACCGTCGTAGCCATAGAACCGTCCGGAAACGTAGTAGTTCAGTTTCCCGTTGTTACCGGTCACCGACAAGTTATGGTCCTGTGCGAAAGTCGTTTTCTTGTACAGGGCGTCATAATAATCCTCGTTGCCGTAATAGACATATTTGCCGGTAGCATCGACCGTCACCTCGTCAGTTATGCCCTGCTCCTTCCGTCTTTTGAAGTCTTCCAGCCAGCCGAGGGAGAATTCCTGCGTCTTGTTGATGTTCTTAGGGTCGGCCGAATAGTTGTTCCATGCATGATAGGCTTCATAGAAATGACTGGCATATTCATATCCGTCGGTCACGAAGTCGGGAACCGTCACCGGTTTCTGCATGGCGAAATTTCCGGAATAGGTAATGGAAGTCTTGTCCTTAGTCGGCTCTTTGGTGGTGATCAGTACGACCCCGAAAGTACCGCGCGCCCCATAGATGGCAGCCGAAGCGGCATCTTTCAAGACAGACACGCTGGCGATATCGTTCGGGTTCAACATCGAGGGATCACCTTCCACACCGTCGATCAGGATCAGTGCGCTACCACCCTGCCCGATCGAAGTCGTACCGCGGACATTATAACTCGCCGAACGGGTCGGCTTACCGTCAGTCAACTGGATGTTCAAGTTGGGGATCGAACCTTGCAGGGCTTGTGTCACATTGGGAACGGAACGATTGTCAAACACTTCGCTGGTCACCTGTTCGACGGCTCCGGTCAGGTTCACTTTCTTCTGTGTGCCATAACCGACTACGACCACTTCGTCCAGCGTCTGCGTATCTTCCACCAAGGCCACTTTCAGCTCTTTCTCTCCTTTCAGTGTGATTTCTTTCGAGATATATCCGATAAAAGAGATGGTTAACACAGCGTCAGGGGCTACCTCCAGCGAAAACTTCCCGTCAATATCGGTCACCGCCCCGTTAGTCGTTCCTTTTTCCACTACATTGGCTCCGATAACGGGTTCTCCGTATCCATCCACAATCGTACCTGTCAGATGATACGTGCCCTGCCGGGCTACGCTTATGATTCCACCCGGATTGGCGGAATAGATTACAGGGAATCCCTGTAATGCACCTGCGATACATAGTAAACCCGCAAACCGGGTCACTCTACTCTTAATCTCCATGTTTGTTCTTTTTGCGTTAAAACAAATATATTTTCACCTAATTAAAACCGCTGCAAAGGAACAACCGGAGTATTAAATCGCTGTTTACTATCAATTACAATATCGTTACAGAACCAATTCCCTGAACAGTATCTCCAACGTCTGGTCCAAATCGTCGGAGAAACCCGGATGCGGACGTGAAGTCTGGATAGATGCACTCCGCACTGCTGTCAGCCACCGAAACCGTTCCGGGATGTCCAGAGCAGCGATAGGGCCGCCCTCTTTCGTGCCGGAACAGATTTTATCGAAAACATGCAGATTGGCAAACAACGATTCACGGTCCAACTCGGAAGAAAATAGATTCAACTTGTCCTCGTCTACCTTATAAAGCGCCTTGATGTACTTCGCTCTTTTCGAGAACAGAATAATTCCCACATTAAAGAACTCCTCACGTTCTACTTTGGGGACCAAACGGATAACGGCATATTCATATAAGTGCTTTCCTTGCATCTTGTGCTTCTTTTATAAATGTTTCGGAATGTGCCAGTCTCTCACATAAGAACCGGATATAAATCTCTCTTATCTCTTGCGGCCTACCGGGACTTTCACTCCAATACAACCAGTCGTCGGGAATCAGAGCCACGATCTCCCGGATCTTCTCCTCCGTCAGCAGGCGTTTCATCTCGGCATCCGCCTCTTCCAACCCGGAAGCTTCGGGTAGCAGCACATGATCTTTGATCTGCACGAACGGACTTACGGCATGCTTTTGCCAGTTCACCCATGAATAATGGAAATAAAGCGAAGCGCCATGATCGATCAGCCACAGTTCCTTATGCCACATCAGCATATTGGTATTCCGGAATGTACGGTCTACATTGGTCAGAAACGCATCCAGCCACACGATACGGGACGCCAACTCAGCCCCGACCTTCGTCACTGCCGGGTCGAAGGTAAGAGCCCCCGACAGAAAATGCAGCCCGAGGTTCAATCCCCGGCTGCCTTGCAGCAGATCCTGGATTTCCTCATCACCTTCGGTACGCCCGAAAGCCTCGTCCAAATTCAGGAAGACCAGCTCGGGAACCCGGAAACCAAGTGCACGGGCTATCTCACCGCCAATCAGCTCGGCTATCAACGCTTTCGTCCCATGGCCTGCCCCACGGAACTTCACGACATATTTAAACTCGTCATCAGCTTCCGCCAATGCCGGCAACGATCCGCCTTCCCGAAGAGGCATGATATAACGCGTCACATTCTCTGTTCGTAATTCCATCACATTCCAGTTATTTGAAGATAAAGATACACGTTCTTTTTAAACAAACGAAGGTTGACTACACACTATCTGTTTGTTTTTTCGCCATAATCTGCCAACCGCCTTCACCGGAAAAAGTAAACCGAGTACGGAAAGTGTGTTATAAAGCTACAACTGCCATGCTTCTATCGCCAAACTATAATGCCATAGAGCTTTTGACCTAAGTCGAATACCTTTTCGACAATGGGCAAAAAGGTTTTCGACTTAGGTCGATAAGATAGAAGGATATAAGACAAACATTAAATGACTATATATTAAACCATTATACACATTCATAATCTCTTTATTTTTCACTTAAATAGGTTGCTTCGGATAAGAGACAGAAGGGGGCGCATAGTCAACCTATTTCAGGACGAGACACTGGGTGAAAGCAAATTTTTAAGGTGAAGGCAGTCCCGATGTTCACCTTCACCCTTGTACACTTTGATAATCAAAGAGTGAAAGGACAAGGTGAAGCCAAAACATAACAAGATCCGTCATATGAAAAATAAAAAAGGGGAAAAGCTCCCCTCTATAAACAATTAAAGGCTGTCTCACGACAACCCCTAACCAACTTTGTTAAC
>OGMU01000825.1_pt1 | contig 11273 bp, 13 predicted proteins | sample 1573331 | NCBI WGS metagenome assembly OGMU01 (sample SAMEA2581990, study PRJEB24529) | metagenome | biome: Human gut stool | place: China | collected 2011
GGTGAACCAGTTCCTGCCCCAAAGGGTGAACCTGCCGTAAACGGAGGAAAAGAGGAACTGGCTGCCTACTGCGAGGAAAATGCCGGCAATTATCAGGGAATCACAGAACGCCTGAAGGCTGACGGACTCCTTTAATTTACTAACCTACCTTAACTATTAAAGAATATGTCTCAAAAATTAATTGACGTATCGAAACTGAACCAAACCTTAATCACATATGATAAGGCGCTTCGCGCTCTTCCATTTGCTACCCTGCAGGAAGTTGCCGCAAAATTGGGATTGAACGTGATGGATCTGCAAGGCAAACATGCCTTGATCAATGAACGCCGGCGTGCCGGTGGAACTCAGTCTTACAAGATTGGGAAAAATTTCCGCCTGGTTGATAAGCTGCTCGGCTATGAACCTTCCGTTATCGAACCGAAGGATGTTGTATGTATCACAAAGGAAAACTCTCAAAAATACGATGACGGTGAACTGTTGATCGTAGGAGGTCAGCCAGTCAGCAACATCAACAAGAAACATCCTCTTGAAACACGTGTTGCCTTCACATTGGTAAAATCTCATGTTGAAGATGTAGTATATACATTGTTTCATGCAGAACGTGATGAAGACTCAACTTCACCGTCAGGTGCATTTGATGGTCTGTTCACCAAAGCCGACATGCTGATTACAACAGGTGATGTCAATGCTGCTCGCGGCAACTTTGCCCCATCAGGTCTTTTTACTTTGCCTACAAAGGATACAGACTCCGCCGCTTATGAAAATTTGGTTGAATGGATTGGTGGTGCCAACACTTACCTGCGTTCCTCCAAGTCGGGAATTCCACAGTTACTTTGTGCCGAAACGGTCTTGATAGCTGCACGCTCTGCTCTCCGCAACAAACTGAGTATGCAGGAATATCCTTCCATGCAACGCATGATTGAACTTTTGCGTGAAGACGCAATGTGCCCTGCGCTTGAAATCCTCTCTCACGAAGCATTGGGACAGGGATCACGCCTGGTTCTTCAGAAGAAAGGGAATATGGATGTTGCCTTCAATACCCAAGCCGCAACCAAGTTCTGTCAGATCCGTGATATCTACGAAGATCCCAACGAATGGCAATTCTGGCTGCAAACCGGTTATGACACCCGTATCCGCGACTGGCATGAAAAAGTATACCGCTGTAATGAGCAAAAAAATGAATCTCTTGACCTCGCAGGAGACTATTGCAAGACCGGAGGCGTACAAGTTGATATCACAGGAACGGAGAATGCCGCTTGGGCCATCAAAGGCAAAGTTGCTGAACGTAGCAATGGTCAATGCATCATTGGTCTGACACCCGGTAAGACTGTAGTGGAAGGCGAGGTAACAACCGCAACTGGTGCTTATACCTAAACTGAGATAAAAAAATGAGCGGCCATTTTTGGTCGCTCTATCCTATTCACTCTTAACAATTACACTAATGAAAAAATATACTTACCTAATTCTCTGTTTGTTATTTGTGGCTTTGGTTATTGCAATCCCGGAGCTGCACCCTCAGACATGTCATCTTGATGGAAATACATTGACCATGTTGGCAGCTGGTCCGGCCTTCGCACCGCTGAAATGGAATGTCGGTCAAAATAATATGGGTGGATATAAAGGACGGTTACTGTTCGTCCCATTTGATGCACCCAATACAGTACCCACTGTTCCGGCTCCCGGCAAAGCAGCAGACAACGAGGCGTTAGTGACGGCAGCCGGTACATTTGCTTTTCCTGCAGAAGGGACGTATAAGCAACCTATTTATCTATATAGTACAGATGCAACAGTCGAATATAAAGCGGAGCAGCAGGGAGAAGCTGACGGGATCAGCTATAAACAGACGCTAAGTTTCTTCTTCCCTGGTAATACCCCTGAAATGCATGCGTTCAATGCATTGGTAAAAAACACAGCAGGCTATTACATCTTTGAGGATTCGGACGGTAAACAAATGATCATGGGACAACCGGGATTATACGCTTCTACCGCTCCTTCCTTCAATGGAGGTAAAGCAAGAGGTGACCGTCGCGGTACCACCTATACGGCTACCGCCGACTCCAATTACTCTGCGATCTTCCTTGAAACTCCCATAGATATGGAAGTGACAGGCGGATTTAAACCAGCTCCCGCGCCAGAATCATGATCAGACAAGAACAACTCAGCCAATGGTTAGGAGACCGTCAGCGCAAATATGCTGACGGCCTGGTTCTTTTCAATGCTCTCGCAAAGGAAGCTATGAAAAAGAAATTTGCTGCTTACCTGGCAGCAGCTCCGGAAGATCCCCACATCTTTGATCCGCATTTCACCCAACTCGTTAATTGCTTGTCCAAACTCGACAAGGAGATTAAATTCTCCCCTTCCTTATATCCTGCCGCAATGGAAGAAATTGTTGTAGTAAAGACCATGAGCGAGAATGATCGAAAAAAAGCGATCGAATCCAAGCAAGCGAATATCGCCTCCTTGGAGGAGTTGGTCAATAACCTTCGATCACGAATTGATAGTTTGGAGGACGACAGTGAAAGTCACGCTGATGAACTTGTTTCCCTTCAGGAACAGTTTGACGAGGAGATGTCAGAGCTATCTGCCTTACAGAACGAAGTGAACGCTCTGAACACACCAGGCGTCAAAATCATCACAGAAGAATCACTCAGCCCGTCTATTCGCAAGGCTTATGCCCGTATCAAGGAAATCGCACCTCTATATGCAAGCCTGCATAACGATGTAGCTATAGCCGAAGAGCTCTGCAAGCTCGATGACGAACGCCGCCGGCTTTGGAAACAAATCGATGCCTGGGCAGAAGGAAAAGGTGAACTGAGTCTTAAAGAGAAACGACCGGTATACAGTGAGAATGGTGTAGTACGCGGTATTGAAATCGCCCGTCAGATTAAACGTCTGAAACAAAACATTACTAACAGCCAATCTGCTGCTAACCGCGCCGAATCTCAAGGTAAAAAGACTGTTATGCAAAATGCTTTAGATCGTGTTGCCGGCTACCAAGAAGAACTGGCAGCACTGGAAAAGGAAATTGCGACGCAACAGAGCGCAAGTAAGGAATAACATCAGAGGCATTGCCCCTGGATCTATGAACAGTTCATGCACAAGCGAGGGCGATACATCTAGTGTTGTCCTCGCTTTCGTTTGAATACAACAAACCACTATAGTTATGCCTAAGAAAGATTCCACATATGACCGGATAGAACGTGCCTTGTTCAAAGACAGAGAGGAAGCATCAAGCATCCTGTCCCAACGTGAAATGGAAATAAAAAAACGAATGATGCTATGTGTCAGCAAAAAAATGGAAGATCCTCTGATCCAAGACACCGAACTTGTCAACTTCCTGATGAATGGATGCGGAGGTAACACAGATGCCGTATCACAGTCACAGGCATACCGGGACATCGGCATGATCAACAGATTAGTTGGCAACATTCAACTGGCCGCAAAAGCCTGGTATCGGTATATGATTGTCGAAGGCGGGAAAAAAGCCTTCAATATGGCAATAGACAAAGAAGATGCCAAGGGAGCAGCTGCAGCGTTGGACAAGATAGGCAAATACACTCGCTCGGACAAAGAAGATGAGAAATTCGACTACTCCCAGCTCATACCTCCATCATTTGAGCCTTCAGATGATGTTACCCTTCTGGAAGGTCTGGAACCTATTGAAGACCTTGAAGGAACCAGATCAGAAATGCGAAGCAGATTCAAAGGTATGTTGAGTAAAAAAGCGGTGGACATTCGTCCCATCGAAGAGGAGGAAGAAGAATGAGTACCCACCTCTCTCCTATCTTATCTGCCCGTGAACGCCGCAGAAAGCAATATGAAGTCGTTGACAAATTCTTCAATAAGATGCAGCGCCAAGCGATGGCCATCAACGCACATGACGAGTATATAGTCGCATCACGTGGTACCGGGAAGTCCGAAGGTATTGATGCCCGAATTATCCTCCGGAATGTATGGGAAATGCCGGGATCTTTGGGTGGTCTCATCTCTCCGTCATACGCTAAGGCATGGGGAAATACTCTCCCGGCAATCTGCAAGGCTTTGGCTGAATGGGGATACATTCAAGGCATTCACTATGTCGTTGGTCATAAAGCACCGGCAAGCATGGGATTCGCCAAACCTGTCCGTCCTGTCCTGGGTGAAGGCTGGAGCAATGCATTCCACTTTTGGAATGGTACGGTCATGGTGATCCTGTCATTCAACCAGGGAATGTCTGCCAACTCCATGTCGCTGGATTGGGTGATAGGCCCTGAAGCTAAGTTTCTCAACTATGAGAAGATTAAAAGTGAGGTGGATCCTGCCAACCGAGGCAACCGGCAATACTTCGGTGAATGCCCGCACCATCACAGCGTAAGCTATTCCACAGATATGCCGACCGCATCAATGGGAAAATGGATCCTGGACAAGATGGATGAAATGTCCCCACCTCACATCAACCTGATCAGAAACTTATATCTCAAACTGCAGGAGTACAAACGCAAGCCACTCACGGATCATGTGATGCGTCAGATCAAAGAATATCAATTTGACCTGGATCTAGCGAGGAAATATCAGCCTCCAATCAAACCGCAGCCGGGGAAAACTAAAGAATATACCGTTTTCTATGGTGAATACGACGTATTCGACAACCTTGAAGTGCTGGGAGAAGATTTCATCTGGCAGATGTATCGTAACTCACCACCGCTAATTTGGCGTACCGCTTTCATGAACGAACGCCTGTTCCGTGTACCAAACGGCTTCTATTCTGCGTTGGATGATAATATTCACTTCTATATCCCGAAAGACAATGGACGCCTCCGGAATCTTGGGTGCAACTGGGGAAAACTGACCTCCTGCGGCTGTTTGGGAGACGGAGATCTTGACTTCGATCAGGAACTGCACCTGGCATTCGACTCAAATGCATCCATCTCCACTGCTGTCGTAGGCCAACTGAATGAACACACGATGCGCATTCTCAAGTCATTTTATGTCAAAACACCAGGGAAGCTACAAGATCTTGTCAAGATGATAGCCGACTACTACCGTCCGAAACTTAATCACGATATAGTAGTCTACTATGATCATACGTTCACCTGGGAATCAGGATCCACTACAGAAACTTATGCCGACATCATTGAACGGGTATTCAAAGAGAATGGATACAACGTGACGATGGTCTATGTCGGTCAAGCCCCGAAACATGAGTGGAAGCATCTGAATATAGACTTGACTCTGAAAGGAGATCCGCAATTTCTGTGGATCCAAATAAACTTGCATCAAAATGAATTTCTGAAGATCGCAATGGAACAGACTGGCATCAAGCAAGGAAAGAATGGATTTGAAAAGGATAAAACGCCTGAAGGGAGCGATGACACTCCTGATAATCCGGATGAATATAAGACGCACATAACTGATGCATTTGACACGCTGTGGTTAGGCATGAACTTCTATTTCACGGCACCTGGATCAAACTCTAGTGGCGTATTCTTCCTGAATAATAAATAAAAAAGGTGTGTTTTATTATTACTTTCTTTTGCTTTTCCCAAATATTATTCCAACCTTTGTTGCGCCCTAAATATTATTAACGACTCTTTTGGTTTTAATGTTATTCACAAAGCTGAATACTACAATAAGAAAATCATGGGCCTATTATTACTAAAAGAGTTATGTAAGGAGATCCTATTATGAAACAACATAAATTTGGTGATATAGACTTATCCGACCCCTTTTTTGATTCGCTTAAAGAAGATTATCCTGAATTCACTGAATGGTACACCAAAAAGACTAAAAGTGATACCAAAGCTTTTGTCCAAAAAGATCAAGATGGAAAACTTCAAGGCTTCCTATATATGAAGCATGAAACAGAGGAATTAAATGATATAAATCCTCCAATGCCTGCTGCGAGTAGATTAAAAGTAGGAACATTCAAGATAGATGCACATAATACAAAGTTAGGCGAGCATTTCATAAAAAAGATTGTTGCAGCAGCTCTATATATGGGAGTTACCGAAATATATGTGACTATCTTCGAAAAGCATCAAGGATTAATCAAAATTTTACGAAGATATGGTTTTACTGAATATGGAACAAAAGGAGAAGGGGATACTCCCGAGCTTGTTTTTATTAAATCTATGACAGATTTTACAGGAGATATGTTATTAGACTACCCCTTTATTCACACAAAGGATACACAAAAATTCATATTAGCTGTGAAGCCTGAATTTCATACTCCCCTATTCCCTGACTCTATATTAAATACCGAAGAAAGAAATAAAGAGTTTCTTGTTAGGGATGTTGCACATACAAATAGTATCCACAAAATATATTTATCCAGTATGAATGGACTGGATAAACTTAAAAAAGGAGATATATTAGTAATATACCGCACATCTGATGGCGCAGGTCCAGCAAAATACAGGAGTGTAGCTTCTTCAATATGCGTTGTTGAAGAAGTAAGAAAGGCAAAAGACTTCGCTACTCTTGAGGAATTTCTTCAATATGCTAACTTATATAGTATCTTTGACGAAGATAAGTTAAAGGAGTGGTATACTACATATAATATGGTTGTTATTAAAATGACTTATAATGCTGCATTTGATAGAAGAATTACCAGAAATGAACTGATTGAGCAAGTCGGATTAAGTGCTGACTATTGGGGGTTCTTCCAATTAACAGATGAGCAGTTTAACAATATAATATCAAGAGGTAAAATAAATGAAAGTATTATTATCGATTAAGCCCGAGTTTGTTCGCGAAATATTTGCAGGTAACAAAAAATTTGAATATAGAAAAACTATATTTACAAAGAATGTAGATAAAGTTGTAGTATATTCCACAAAGCCAGAAGGAATGATTGTGGGAGAGTTTACTGTTGAAAAAATCATAGAGCAAGAACCGAAAGAATTATGGGAACAAACCCAAAATGACTCTGGTATTACAAAAAAATTCTTCGATCAATATTTTGAAGGACGCAAAAAAGGATATGCATTGAAGATTTCATCTCCTAAGCTCTATGAAAACCCAATTAATCCTTTTGATTTATTTTCCTCTTTTGTAGCTCCGCAATCATTCAAATATTTAACAGCAGAAGATTTTGAGCCTACATTAAGTATATAATACTTTTAATAGAGTAAGATAAAAACTTCATCAATAGCTTTGCTATTACTTTGATAAGTTAGAAGGCTTCCACAAGTAGGAAGCCTTTTTTATATCCTACATTACACAATAAAAAGCGTAATAAATACAGTGACGCTATACCAGTCATATAGTGTCACTATATTCATAAGATAGAGTAAGTATACCAATAGCATAGTGACACCATTTTTAAAGCTTATTTTCAGACTAAAAACTCCACATTTATTTTGTCTATTCAAAAAGAATCACCATCTTTGCAGTGTCTTCCATTTGGTTCAGGCGAGTAGGCTCGCCATAATTGCTGCGGGCATTTTTTATGTCCATAGTATAAGATATAGTTCCGTCCCGTGTGGAGCGTTAATGCGCCCACTGCCTGAATCAGGTGGAAGACAACGGGGAGCGGAACTTTTTTTATTCCCTCTCTTTTAATTAATTAGCATATTGTTTCATTTTAAATTGTCTTCCAAAATGAAAAAGAAAAACCAAAGCGCCAGCGGACGCTACATATCCGTAGAAAAGCTTCAGAAAGCTCTCTCCAACATCTGCCTAGAAGTAGCAGAAGGTAATGAACAACTCCGAGTGAACAAATCACACAGGGGCATTGTAATCCATACCAATGGTGGCATAATCAATATTACATTCAATGAGAAAGGAGGTAAACCATGATAAAATACATAGAAAAGATCATACCATCTCAATGTCACGTTATTAATGATAAAACAGGTTACATCCACTTAGAAGGCGAAGCAATGATTCTCAAACCAGATGGCAGTTATGCCGGAACCGTAACCACGACTATCGGATCTATCAGAGAGAATCATATTGATACCGTTATTGAGATGCTTAGCAACTACAAAAAGAAGATAGCATCGTCCCAAAGAAGGCAAACTATTGGCAAAATAATCACGTTCGATTTTAGGAATAAGATCAAAAGTCGCTCATGAACTGTCGTCATCGTCGGGCTAAATGAGGTCGCATATAAGCCATATTGAACTTAGTATCTGTATATTAATATTTAGCCAATTCAAAGTCTAAAAGGATGAAAAATAACATGCAGCAACAAATCTTCAAAAACTAACCAATATTCTATTATCAGAATAAACATTAGTTCCATCAATAAAAAGCACAGGTATATGGCTACCTGTGCTTTTTATTATCTCAGTCAATTCTCATAGAAAAAAAGACAAAGAGCTGATAACCAATAAAAGGGGAGGAAAAAGAGGGAATATTTTCTCTTTTTTCTCCCAGCCGACCACGCACCGCCCTGAGAAAAAGTTTAGATCTAAAGTTTTTTTTCACCCCTTATATGCTGGGCTTCGTTGCTTGTAAACAAATTTCATCTTATCGTTTTTGGGCCTCTGCCATGTCCTTTACGACCTACTGCATACCCGATACCTTTGCTGAAAAACAAGACATGGACCCTATCCTTAAACAACAATTACTCGCATTCATACTTGGTGGTAGCTTCCTATCAACCATCACAGGATTCGTCACCCTCAAATACACTAAAAAGCAGGCAGAAGCTAAAGCCCTAAGCTCTGTACAGGACGTATATCAGGAACTCATAGCAGACCTGCGAGCTGATAAGGAAGCAATGAAAAAAGATAAAGTGGAAAGCGAAACGAGATGGACAATCCGCATTGAAAAGCTGGAAAGCAATCAGCAATCGCAGGATAAAAAGATAGCGGATAACGAAAAAGAAATAGCTGATCTCAAACGATTCAAATGTATAAACCTATCGTGTAACAATCGAAAACAATGAAACACTATGCACACATTCTTATTTGTACTGCCAGCCTTGCATGCGCTTGTTCTTTTTGTGGTTGCCGTGCTACTTATCAAAACGATAGTAGCACTCAAGAGCAAACCGTCTTTCTATCTCAGACTCAGCTCTACGCATCAGAACTGAAGATGCCTGCTCCCGATTCAAACTTAATCAAGAAGAAGCGGGCAAAGGCTGGAAAGTCAAAGTTAACTTCGACACATCCAAGCCGGCAGATCCGGAGACCGGCTTATCCCCGATATCGAATATCGAGATTGAAGGGAACGAAAAGACAGTCAAGACCTTGCTACAGGAAGATGACACTATACACGTATCTGAGAGTCAAGAAACGAAGAATGATCTCACGCTTCAGCAAAGCAAACAGTCAGCCTCCCACAAAGATGCCGGCAGTTCTGTAGCTGCCGGAATAGACAACGGGATCCAGTATGGCCTGATCATCGGAATCCCTATTATTCTTATCATCTTAACATTAATCATCCATGCAAGATTCAAGCAAAAGGATCCATCAAAGTAAAATATGGAAGCTGATGGAACGATATGCGGATGGAAAGCCTATAGAGTTTTCCATCCAGTTCTGCAAGAAGAGTACCGGGGAACTAATCACTTATGAACGTGCTGTACTCACTTCATTTCATAGCAGCGGTAGTACAATCAATGTACTGCAAGCCGGTGAAGCCACACCACGCAAGATCCGACGCTGCCTTATCACCCAGTTTAATCATCTCAAAGTATATTTTTAATATGGAATCAAAGCAACAACCTAACCTAGTTATGAAAGGGTACGAAACCTATGCAGTCCTGAAAGGAGGTGAGAAAGTTATCCAATTCAGCGATAACAGCGACATTGTGACTGACAAGGAGGCATCAGCCGTTGAAGTCGTCCCTAAGGGAAAAAAGGATCCGATCAAGTTCATCCCACGCGGAAGGAATAACGACATGATGTACGACATTATGCGTAAAATCGGCACCAATGTTACCATTGGCAGTAATGTTGAATTTAAGAATAAAGTCGTGTTTGGGGACAGCATCCTCGTCTACAGGAAGAAACGCGACGGAAAAACCCGCAAAATCATCAAAGAGGAAGTGCTTCCGGAAGAAGAACCCGAAATCTTTGAGTTCCTTGAGAACAATAACTTCAACTTCATCCGTGTCGAACTCGCTAATGATCTTGTCATCTTCTACGATGCTTATTTAGAGTACATACTCAGCAATGATCCGAAATCGCCCAAACTCGTACAGATCAAAGCAAAAGAGGCAACCTGCTCACGTATTAGCGAGATTGACGAGAAGACCGGTAAAAGTGAATGGCATGGATATTCAGCGGAATGGAAGAAAGGTACCCCTGAAGATCTTGTCGCCACTCCCCTGCTCGATCGCCAGACTCCTTTGTTGGATCTTAAGAAGAGGATGGGACTTGCTCCTGATGATGAAGGAAACCTCGTCATCGGAAAAGATCGCAGATTCATTCACAATCTGCGTATTTCGACGCCAGGACGCTTTTATTATAGTCGCCCGTACTGGTGGAGCGTATTTGCTTCAGGATGGTATGACTTCTCCTGTGCTATTCCCATCTTCAAGAAATCTCTGATTAAAAATCAGATGGCTCTCAGGTATATCGTATATATCAAGGATACATTTTGGGAGAAGCTATTTGCAGACGAAAAGGTCGTCAAAGATGATGAAAAAACTGCCCGCAGGCAAAAGTTTCTTGATGACATGAACGATTTCCTTGCCGGCGAGGAAAATGCCGGAAAAGGCTTTGTTTCACATTTCAGGTATGACAGAGTAAAAGGCTTCGAGGATAAAGATATCATCATTACTCCTCTTGAATCGTTCTTCAAAGGTGGCGAATATATTGAGGATAGCGAGGAAGTAAGCAACATGATGTGTTATGGAATGGGAGTACATCCTTCCATCATCGGATCCGCACCCGGTAAAGGCAAAAGCATTAATGGAACTGAAGCACGCGAACTGTTCACCATCGAGCAAGCCCTCATGAAGATGTACCAGGACGCAACCCTTGAACCTCTGTACTTTGCCAAGGCAGTCAATCAATGGCCTTCGGACATCTATTTCTCTGTAACCAACTGCCAGCTCACCACCCTTGATCAGGGAACGGGAGCTACAAAAAACACAGGTCTAACTCCAGAAACTGAAGAAAAATGAACGCATTAATTCCCGATATTGAGACCTTAAAGAAGGTAGTCAAGATCAATTCGTCATTGCCTTATGAATCTATTGAACCGTATATTGAGGATGCTCTTGATATCTATGTTAAACCCTATGTAGGGCAATCCGTCATTAAACAAGCTCTGACAGACCAAGGATCTGAGATATATAGCAAATTATTGCGTGCGCTTGGACCGCTGACCTTAAT
>OGMU01000834.1_pt1 | contig 11086 bp, 4 predicted proteins | sample 1573331 | NCBI WGS metagenome assembly OGMU01 (sample SAMEA2581990, study PRJEB24529) | metagenome | biome: Human gut stool | place: China | collected 2011
CCATTCGGACGCTGATCGATCAGGTACACGAGGAAAAAGCCCGTCTTGTGCCCGGCTGCTCCGGCTGCGGCTCCCGCTGTGGGCGAAACGATGATTATGATATGAACTTGCTCTGGAACGCGCAGGAGGATATTCGCAGCCTCAAATCTCTGATCCTCTTCGGCGTGCGCGGCATGGCGGCATATGCCCATCACGCTATGATGCTGGGTTATGCCGACGAGGAAGTGAACCGCTTTTTCGCCAAGGCTCTTTTTGCCGTGGGCGAGGACTGGGATATGGACGCGCTGCTGCCCATCGTGATGGAGGTGGGCGAGAAGAACCTCCAGTGCATGGCGCTGCTGGATAAGGCCAACACCGAAAGCTACGGTACGCCCGCGCCTGTCACCGTTCCGCTGACGGTGGAGAAGGGGCCGTTCATCGTCATCACCGGCCACGATCTCCACGATTTGAAGCTGCTGCTGGAGCAGACCGAGGGCAGGGGTATCAATATTTATACCCATGGCGAAATGCTGCCTGCACATGGTTATCCCGAATTGAAAAAATATGCGCATCTCAAGGGCAACTTCGGCACGGCGTGGCAGAACCAGCAGAAGGAGTTTGCCGACATCCCCGCGCCGGTGCTGTTTACCACCAACTGCCTGATGCCGCCGAAAGCAAGCTACGCCGACCGTGTGTTCACCACGGCGGTGGTATCCTATCCCGAAATCACCCACATCGGCGAGGATAAGGATTTCACCCCCGTCATCGAAAAGGCACTGGCTCTGGGGGGTTACGCCGAAAATATGGTGTTTACCGGCATCAACGGCGGCAGCACGGTCATGACCGGCTTTGCCCGCAATGCGGTGCTGTCCCACGCAGAGCAGATCGTCCGGCTGGTCCGGGAGGGGAAGATACGCCACTTTTTCCTGATCGGCGGCTGCGACGGTGCAGCACCGACGCGCAGCTACTACACGGACTTTGCACGGATGACGCCGCCCGACACGCTGATTCTGACGCTGGCCTGCGGCAAGTTCCGGCTCAACGACCTGCCGCTGGGTACGGTGGCGGGTCTGCCCCGCATCCTCGACGTGGGCCAGTGCAACGACGCCTACAGTGCCATCCGGATCGCGCTGGGTCTGGCCGAAGCTTTTGACTGCTCGGTCAACGAGCTGCCCCTCTCCATCATCCTCTGCTGGTTCGAGCAGAAGGCGGTCTGTGTGCTGATGGCCCTGCTGGCGCTGGGCATCCGGGGCATCCGTCTCGGCCCCACCCTGCCCGCCTTTCTCTCCCCCGGGGTGGCCGCTGTTTTGCAGGAGAAGTATGACCTCCGGCCCATCACCACGCCGGAGGACGATCTTGCCGCCTGTCTGGGCCGGCACTGAGCCGGAAAAGGCATACTATTTCCTACTCTGCGTGTCTGTTTTTCACAAGAAGAACCGTCGCCGTGTACCCACATTTGGTGCAGCTGTCACTTGAATCTTTTTCAGCACCTTTGTATAATATTCTTGTTATCCGGAACAAGGGCGTTCCAGATGAGTCTTCGCCGACCCATCTGGTACGCCTTTTCTTTTTACCGGCATTAAGAGGGACTCTGCGGAATGTGCCGCAGCATTGCCAGGATATTCTCCGGAAAATCGAAAAAAGGATGGGAAAGTCTATGGAAAATTTCACGGAGCAAAAAGGGCCTCTGGGCCTCTATGACCCCCAGTTCGAGCACGACGCCTGCGGCATCGGTGCCGTCGTGGACATCAAGGGCCGCAAGAGCCACCAGACCGTCAGCGACGCGCTGTCCATCGTGGAGCGCCTTGAGCACCGCGCCGGCAAGGACGCCGAGGGCAAGACCGGCGACGGCGTGGGCATCATGCTGCAGATCAGCCACCGCTTCTTTGCCAAGGTAGCCGACGAGCTGAACATCCGCCTTGGCAACGAGCGCGAATACGGCGTTGGGATGTTTTTCTTCCCTCAGAACGAACACCTGCGCGCCCAGGCCATGAAGCTTTTTGAGCTTGTCACCCGCAAAGAGGGCCTCGAGTTTCTGGCATGGCGCGAAGTGCCTGTAGACCCCGACGCCGTGGGCCAGAAAGCCCGCGACTGTATGCCCGCCATCTGGCAGTGCTTCATCAAAAAGCCCGCCAAGGTGAGCAAGGGCATCGACTTTGACCGCAAGCTCTACATCGTCCGCCGGGTCTTCGAGCAGGCCAGCAACGGCACCTATGTCCCCAGCCTGTCCAGCCGCACCATCGTGTACAAGGGCATGTTCCTCGTCCACGACCTGCGCCAGTTCTACCTCGATCTGCAGGACGAGGACTATGAATCCGCCATCGGCATGGTCCACAGCCGCTTCTCCACCAACACCAACCCCAGCTGGATGCGCGCCCACCCCAACCGCTTCATCCTCCACAACGGCGAGATCAACACCATCAAGGGCAACACCGACGCCATGCTGGCCCGTGAAGAGACCATCTCCTCTCCCATCATGAAGGAGGACATGAACAAGATCCTGCCCATCATCAACACCTCCGGCTCCGACTCCGCCATGCTGGACAACGCCCTCGAGTTCATGGTGATGAACGGCATGGATCTGCCGCTGGCTGTCATGATCACCATCCCGGAACCCTGGGAGAACAACAAGAACATCAGCCAGAAAAAGCGGGACTTCTACCAGTATTACGCCACCATGCTGGAACCCTGGGACGGCCCTGCCGCCATCCTCTTCTCCGATGGCGACGTGGTGGGCGCTGTGCTGGACCGCAACGGTCTGCGCCCCAGCCGCTACTACATCACCAAAGACGGCAGGATGATCCTCTCCTCCGAGGTGGGCGTGCTGCCCTGTGAGCCGGAGAACATTCTGGTCAAAGACCGTCTCCGCCCCGGCAAGATGCTGCTGGTGGACACCGTCAAGGGCGAAGTCGTGGACGACGAGAAGCTGAAGGAATACTACGCCAGCCGTGAGCCGTACGGCGAGTGGATAGACCGCAACCTCGTCCAGCTGAAGGACCTCAAGATCCCCAACATCAAGACCCCCAGCTACACCGGCGACGACCTGCTGCGCCTGCAGAAGGTGTTCGGCTACAAGTATGAAGACATCAGCACCCTCATCCTGCCCATGGCACGTCAGGGCGCAGAGCCTTCCGGCGCAATGGGTACCGATACCCCGCTTGCCGTCCTCAGCGGCCAGCACCCGCCGCTCTTCAATTATTTCAAGCAGCGTTTTGCACAGGTCACGAATCCGCCCATCGACGCCATCCGCGAGAAGATCGTCACCTCCACCAGCGTCTATGTGGGCGCACACGGCAACCTGCTGGAAGACAAGCCCGAAAACTGCAAGGTGCTCAAGGTCAACAATCCCATCCTCACGTCCACTGACCTTCTCCGTATCAAGTACATGAACGTCCCGGGCTTCAAAGTCTCCACTGTCTCCATCAACTACTACAAGAACACCAGCCTCGAAAAGGCCATCGACCGCGTTTTTCTGGAGGTAGACCGCGCTTATAAAGAGGGTGCCAACATCATCATCCTGTCCGACCGGGACATTGACGAGTACCATGTGGCCATCCCCAGCCTGCTGGCGGTTTCTGCCGTGTCCCAGTACCTCATCCGCACCAAGAAGAGCACCGCACTGGCTCTCATCCTCGAGAGCGCAGAGCCTCATGAAGTGCATCACTTTGCCGCTCTGCTGGGCTACGGCGCCTGTGCCGTCAACCCCTATCTGGCCCATGAGACCATCGGCCAGCTCATCGACGACGGCCTGCTGGACAAAGATTATTACGCCGCCGTGGACGACTACAACAAGGCTGTGCTGGGCGGCATCGTGAAGATTGCCTCCAAGATGGGCATCTCCACCATCCAGAGCTACCAGAGCAGCCAGATCTTCGAGGCCGTCGGCATCTCCAGGGACGTCATCGACAAGTATTTCACCGGCACGGTGAGCCGTGTGGGCGGCATCGGCCTCGAGGACATTCAGGCTGACGTGGAGGCCCTGCACAACGCAGCCTTCGACCCGCTGGGCCTTGACATCAACATGCAGCTGGAAGACGGCGGCGCCCACAAGTTCCGCAGCGGCAAGGAAGAGCACCTCTTCAATCCCCAGACCATCCACCTGTTCCAGAAAGCCTGCTTCACCGGTGACTACGACACCTTCAAGCAGTTCACCCACACCGTGGACAACATGGGCCAGAACGGCGTCCATCTGCGCAGTCTGCTGGACTTCAACTATGCCCCCGACGGCGGCATCCCGCTGGACGAGGTAGAGCCGGTGAGCTCCATCGTCAAGCGGTTCAAGGCCGCTGCCATGAGCTACGGCGCACTGAGCAGCGAGGCCCACGAGACCATCGCCATCGCGCTGAACCGCCTCGGCGGCCGGAGCAACACCGGCGAGGGCGGTGAGCCCGAAGAGCGCTACCACAGCGAGAGCAATTCCAAGATAAAGCAGGTGGCTTCCGCCCGCTTCGGCGTCACCAGCAAGTATCTTGTCTCGGCAGAGGAGATCCAAATCAAGCTGGCACAGGGCGCAAAGCCCGGCGAGGGCGGCAATCTGCCCGGCGCAAAAGTGTACCCGTGGATCGCCAAGACCCGTCACAGCACTACGGGTGTCGGCCTCATTTCTCCCCCGCCGCACCACGACATCTACTCCATCGAAGACCTTGCAGAGCTTATCTACGACCTCAAGAATGCCAACCGCCACGCCAACATCAACGTCAAGCTGGTCAGTGAGGCCGGCGTCGGCACCATCGCTGCCGGTGTCGCCAAGGGCGGCGCACAGGTCATCCTCGTCTCCGGCTACGACGGCGGCACGGGCGCAGCGCCCCGCAACTCCATCAAAGATGCCGGTCTGCCCTGGGAGCTTGGCATCGCCGAGACCCACCAGACCCTTATCCTCAACGGTCTGCGCACCCGTGTGCGCATCGAGAGCGATTCCAAGCTGCTCTCCGGCCGCGATGTGGCCATCAGCTGTATGCTGGGCGCTGAGGAGTTCGGCTTCGGCACCTCCCTGCTGATGTGCGAAGGCTGCGTGATGATGCGTGTCTGCAACCTGGACACCTGCCCCATGGGCATCTGCACCCAGAACCCCGAGCTGCGCAAGCACTTCCGCGGCAAGCCCGAGTATATCATCAACTACCTGACCTTCGTGGCGCAGGAGCTGCGCGAATACATGGCAAAGCTGGGCATCCGTACCATCGACGAGCTGGTGGGCCGCACCGACCTGCTCCATGTCAAGTCTGCCCCTGCCGACAGCCGGATGTCCAAGATGGACCTCGACTGCATCCTGCACAACCCCGCCATCGTCAACAGCAATGTCCACTTCCAGAAGGAAGACACCTACGACTTCCATCTGGAAGACACTCTGGACATGAAGGTGCTGATGAAGAAATTTAAGCTCAGCAGCAAGACCCCTCAGAGCGTGAAGCTGGATGTCTCCAACACCGACCGCGCCTTTGGTGCCATCTTCGGCAGCGAGATCACCTGCAAGTACGGCAGCGACCTGCCCGATGACGTCTACACCGTCCACTGCACCGGTGCAGGCGGCCAGAGCTTCGGCGCATTCATTCCCAAGGGCCTGACGCTGGAACTGACCGGCGACTGCAACGACTACATGGGCAAGGGCCTCTCCGGCGGCAAGCTCGTCGTCCGCCCGCCCGAGGGCATCACCTTCAAGCCCGAGGAGAACATCATCATCGGCAACGTGGCACTCTACGGTGCCACCAGCGGCAAAGCCTTTGTTTCCGGTGTAGCCGGTGAGCGCTTCTGCGTCCGCAACTCGGGCGCTGTGGCCGTCGTCGAGGGCGTGGGCGACCACGGCTGCGAGTACATGACCGGCGGCACCGTCGTCGTTCTGGGCCAGACCGGCAAGAACTTTGCAGCCGGCATGACCGGCGGCATCGCCTATGTGCTGGATGAGAACTGGGACTTCTACCAGCGAGTGAACAAGGAGACCGTCAGCCTCGAGCCGGTGGAGCACAAGTACGACGTCGCCACCCTGAAAGAGCTCATCCGTGAGCACGTCGAGCTGACCGGCTCGCCCCGCGGCAAGGAGATCCTGGACAATTTCAGCGAGTTCCTGCCCAAGTTCAAGAAAGTCCTCCCCTACGATTACGACCATATGCTGCGGGTCATCGCCTCGATGGAAGAGCGCGGACTCGACGGCGAGCAGGCGCAGATCGAAGCATTCTACGCCGTGCAGAAGAACAAGTAAGGAGGGGAACATCATGGCAAAACTCACTGGTTTTATGGATTACACGCGCAAGACCAGCACGGATGTTCCGCCGCTGGAGCGCATTGAAAACTTTAACGAATTTCACATCTGGCTCTCCCGGGAGGAGCAGCAGACCCAGGCAGCCCGCTGCATGGACTGCGGCGTCCCCTTCTGCCAGGCAGGCATGATGATCGGCGGCATGGCCTCCGGCTGCCCGCTGAACAACCTCATCCCCGAGTGGAACGATTTGGTCTATCAGGGCAAATGGGAGCTGGCACTCCGCCGCCTGCGCACCACCAACCGTTTTCCGGAGTTCACGAGCCGGGTCTGCCCTGCCCTGTGTGAGGCCGCCTGCACCTGCGGCGACGTCACCGGCAGCAGCGTCACTGTCCGGGAGAACGAACACGCCATCGTGGAGACGGGCTACGCCAAGGGCTGGCTCCATGCCGCCCCGCCTCCGGCCCGCACCGGCAAGAGCGTAGCCGTCATCGGCAGCGGCCCTTCGGGCCTGTCGGTGGCCGAATACCTCAACATCCGGGGCCATGCCGTCACCGTCTTCGAGCGTGCTGACCGTGTGGGCGGTCTGCTGATGTACGGCATCCCCAACATGAAGCTGGACAAATCCGTCATCGAGCGCCGCATCAAAATTATGCAGGCTGAGGGCGTCGAGTTCCGCACCAACATGGATGTGGGCGGGGCTGTGGATGCCGCTGAGATTTTGAACAGCTATGACGCCATCGTGCTCTGCTGCGGTGCCAAGAAAGCCCGCGATTTGAACGTCCCCGGCCGCGACGCGAAGGGCGTGTACCTCGCAGTGGACTACCTTACCAGCGTGACCAGGAGTCTGCTGGACAGCAAGTTTGCCGACGGCAGGGCCATCAACGCGGCAGGCAGGAATGTCCTCGTCATCGGCGGCGGCGACACCGGCAACGACTGTCAGGGTACCGCCCTGCGGCAGGGCTGCACCGACCTCGTGGCACTGGAAATGATGCCCCAGCCCCCGAAAGAGCGGGCCGCGAATAACCCCTGGCCCGAGTGGCCCAAGGTGCTGAAGGTGGACTACGGCCAGACTGAGTGCCTTGCCAAGTTCGACAAAGACCCCCGCGTCTACCAGACCACCGTCAAAGAGTTTCTGAAGGACGACGCCGGCAACCTGACCGGCGCGGTCATCTCCTATCTCAAGCCCCAGCGTGACCCCGACACCGGCCGTACCAGCATGGTACCCACCGGCGAAGAGTTCACCTACGACTGCCAGCTGGCCTTTATCGCCGCCGGTTTCGTGGGCTGCGAGGACTATGTGGCCGAGGCGTTCGGCGTGGAGCGGAACGCCCGGGGCAATGTGGCCGACCACGGCTTCCGCACCAATGTAGACAAAGTCTTTGTCTGCGGCGATATGCGCCGGGGCCAGAGCCTCGTGGTCTGGGGCCTGCGGGAGGGCCGCGACTGCGCCGCCGAGGTGGACCGCTATCTGATGGGTTACACCAATCTGTGACCCTCTCCCCTATTTATGACATTCTCTTTCCTATCCTAAACAGAAACGGGAGCTTTCCTTCACCGGGAGGCTCCCGTTTCTGCATTTCGGGGCTTTTATTTTCACAAATTTTTCACAGTCAGCATTTTCTACCCACTTGAAACAGATACCCCCAAGTGGTAAAATCAGAGTGTCGGGAGATTTACCCCCACAGGGTACATTTCCTCTTCACACCGATACACCCGGAAAGGAGTTATCTGCTATGACTGATGCTGAAAAAAAGCCCTGCTGCTGCGCCGCTGAGCCTGCCGAAAAGGACACTGCCCCCTCCTGCTGCCGCCACAAGGACCGTACCCCTGAGGAGTACCGCGCCCTTGCCAACCGGCTGAGCCGCATTGAGGGCCAGGTACGCGGCATCCGCGCGATGCTGGACAAGGACGTCTACTGCGCCGATATTCTGGTGCAGGTGGCTGCGGTGAACGCTGCACTGAACGGCTTTTCCAAAGAGCTGCTGGGCCAGCATATCCGCACCTGCGTGGCCGACGATTTGAAAGCCGGCGAGACGCAGAAGCTGGACGAACTGCTGCAGCTGCTGCCCCGGCTCATGAAATGACCCCGTTCCGGGCATCCTATAAGAGGGAAAGGAATCTGCAATGGAACAATACAATGTCACGGGCATGAGCTGCGCGGCCTGCTCTGCCCGAGTGGAAAAGGCCGTGAAGAAGGTGCCGGGCGTCACAAGCTGCTCGGTGAGCCTTCTGACAAACTCCATGGGCGTGGAAGGCACAGCCTCCCCTGCCGCCATCCTCTCGGCTGTGCAGGAGGCAGGCTATGGCGCAAGCCCGAAGAATGCCTCTTCCAGTAAGGCTTCGGACGCCAGCGCCGACCTCGATGCACTGGCCGACCACGAGACACCGAAGCTCAAGCGCCGTCTCATCGCCTCGCTGGGCTTCCTGCTGGTGCTGATGTACTTCTCCATGGGCCACATGATGTGGGGCTGGCCCCTGCCCCACTGGTTCGACGGCAACCACGTCGCCATGGGCCTTGTCCAGCTGCTGCTGGCGGGCATCGTCATGGTCATCAACCAGAAGTTCTTCATCAACGGATTTAAGGGCCTCATCCACGGCGCACCCAACATGGATACGCTGGTGGCCCTCGGCTCCATGGCAAGCTTCGTGTGGAGCACTTACGCCCTCTTCGCCATGACCCGCGCCCAGGTGGACGGAAACGACGAGCTCGTCATGCACTATATGATGGAGTTCTACTTCGAGTCTGCCGCCATGATCCTGACCCTCATCACGGTGGGCAAGATGCTGGAAGCCCGCTCCAAGGGCAAGACCACCGACGCCCTCAAGAGCCTGATGAAGCTGGCCCCCAAGACCGCCACGCTGGTGCGGGACGGCGCGGAAGTGACCGTGGCCATCGCCGACGTGCAGAAGGGCGACGTCTTTGTGGTCCGCCCCGGCGAGAATATCCCGGTGGACGGCGTGGTGCTGGAAGGCACCAGCGCAGTCAATGAGAGCGCCCTGACCGGCGAGAGCATCCCGGTGGACAAGGCCGTCGGCGACAAAGTCAGCGCCGCCACCACCAATCAGTCGGGCTTCCTCCGCTGTGAGGCTACCCGCGTGGGCGAGGATACCACGCTGGCTCAGATCATCAAGATGGTCAGCGATGCCGCCGCCACCAAAGCTCCTATCGCAAAAATCGCTGACACCGTGTCGGGCTTCTTCGTCCCGGCGGTCATCTCCATCGCCGTCGTCACCACCATCGTCTGGCTGCTGCTGGGCCATGAGCTGGGCTATGCACTGGCACGCGGCATCTCCGTTCTGGTCATCAGCTGCCCCTGCGCACTGGGCCTTGCAACACCTGTGGCTATTATGGTCGGCAATGGTCTCGGCGCAAAAAACGGCATCCTCTTCAAGACTGCTGCCTCGTTGGAAGCCGCAGGCCGCACCCAGATCGTGGCGCTGGACAAGACCGGCACCATCACCGAGGGCGCACCCCGCGTCACCGACCTGCTGCCCGCTGAGGGTGTCTCCGAGACGGAGCTTCTGACGCTGGCCGCAGCGCTGGAAAGCCGCAGCGAGCACCCTCTGGCAAAGGCAGTTCTGGCCGACGCCGAGGCAAAGGCCATCACTCCCCCGGAAGTCACTGACTTCGCGGCCCTGCCGGGCAATGGTCTGGCGGCCAAGCTGAACGGCATGGGCATCTATGCCGGCAATGCCGCCTTCATCCAGACCAAGCTCACTCTGCCCGCCGCACTGGCACAGCAGGCTGAAAAGCTGGCCTCTGAGGGCAAGACTCCCCTCTTCTTCGGCGGCGCAGGCCGTCTGCTGGGCGTTATCGCCGTGGCCGACACCATCAAGGAGGACAGCCCCGAAGCCATCCGTCAGCTGCAAAACATGGGCATTCGGGTCGTGATGCTCACCGGCGACAACCAGCGCACCGCCGACGCCATCGGCAGGCAGGCGGGCGTGGACGAGGTCATCGCGGGCGTCCTGCCCGACGGCAAGGAGGCCGTCATCCGCCAGCTGCAGGCCAGCGGCAAGGTGGCCATGGTGGGTGACGGCATCAACGACGCTCCCGCCCTCACCCGTGCCGACACCGGCATTGCCATCGGCGCAGGCACCGACGTGGCCATTGACGCCGCCGACGTCGTGCTGATGAACTCGAAGCTCTCGGACGTGCCTGCGGCCATCCGCCTCAGCCGCGCCACCCTGCGGAACATCCACGAGAACCTGTTCTGGGCGTTCATCTACAATATCATCGGCATCCCGCTGGCGGCTGGTCTGTTCATCCCCTTCGGCCTGACGCTGAACCCCATGTTCGGTGCTGCTGCCATGAGCCTGTCCAGCTTCTGCGTCGTGAGCAACGCCCTGCGGCTGAACCTGTTCGATTTGCACAGCACCAGGCACGACCACAAAACCGCTTCTCCCGCTGCTGCCCCGGTGCAGTCTGCGGCTGAAAATAACAAAAAATCGGACGCCGAAGCGCCCGAAGTCAAAACGGAGGATAATACCATGAAGAAGACCCTGAAAGTGGAAGGCATGATGTGCGGCCACTGCGAAGCCCGCGTGAAGAAGGCTCTGGAAGCCCTGCCCGAGGTGGACGAGGCTGTCGTGAGCCACGAGGCCGGCACCGCCATCGTCACCCTGAACGCCGAGGTCGCCGACGACGTGCTCAAGAACGCCGTCGAGGCACAGGACTACAAGGTCACCGGCATCCAGTAAGCTGTAAAATGCAGAAAAGCCAGCGCACGAGAAATGTGCGCTGGCTTTTGTTATAGGTCATAACCTCTCAGTCTCGCTATCGCTCAACAAGGCCGGGTTGCGGCACCCAGCATCCGCTGCGCATTGCGCGCGTCTTACTGGCCGCTGCCCCAACAACAACTCCCTGTTTCCGCCACTGGCGGCGGTCGTCGTTGTTGCCCCTACCGAGGGGAG
>OGMU01000837.1_pt1 | contig 11067 bp, 10 predicted proteins | sample 1573331 | NCBI WGS metagenome assembly OGMU01 (sample SAMEA2581990, study PRJEB24529) | metagenome | biome: Human gut stool | place: China | collected 2011
CTCTACTGCGTCCTTCGGGTCGAAGCTGATGATATAATGGTGGGTCTTCACGTCCGCAGACTGTTCGTAAAACAGTATTCAACAAATGACACGGCAACTGGATGTCAGGATTGGTTACTGTTCACTCCGCTAGGCCTAAAAAGCATTAAGTCCCATGACCACACCGCCGAGGTGTTGGCCATGGGACTTTTTGTGTCTGGGAGCGGCACACCTCTATCGAGGTGTAACACACTAGACTTTGTTCCAAAGTCGTGTGCCAAAGGAGATTACGCTCCTTTGAAATTTCCGTCATCATAGAGGAAAGAAACAACCTATTAACTTTCCCATGCAGCAACAATGCTTCTTTCTGGGTTTTGAGGGTCAATAGTCACCTTTATAGGTGTTCCCTTGCTCACGAGAGGTTTGAACCAAAACCAATGGGACTGTCCATAATAAGTGTCTTTTCCAATCTTGTATTGGTACCGAATCACCCAAGGATAAATTACATCTTCATCAGCAAGGTGATAGGTACTCATGTGGAATTTTATGTGAACCCTTTTTACTGCATTAACTTTTCCGGAAACAATCTTTCCGTTTTTCAGCAGGTCTGCTTTGCGGATGTCTGTAATCCATGCTACCCCGATAATTGCCATAGCAATAAGCCACGCAGCTATGAGTGCCCCGATTCCAACTTGCTTATAGGCGATAGAAATCAGAAAAGCAACAAAAATCCCAACAGCACCAAGAATATGGAGCAAATCTTTAGAAAAGAACTTATGGATTTTTTTCATGGAAAGACACTTCCTTTCTCGGTAGACAACATTATTTATTCTATTGTATCATATGCTCTGTGTTTTTTCAAACCAAGTCAAGTGATTGGTGAAACGACATGAAATAATTGCATCTCACGACAGGTCACCGAAGATAATTGGATTTTTGCAAAAAGAGGAGTAGTGTATCGTCGAAGGATGTGTTATACTCAGTCCATGGAACAATTATGAACTTTATTGTTACTCGGCAGGGTTTGGGGCAGGCACGCCCCAACAAGAAGCACTTCGGAAACGCACGAGCGTTGCAGAAGTGTAGTCCCGGAGGAACACAGAATTTTCAAGAATTGAAAATTTGTGGCCACGGGACGGTTCTTGCCCTCTACCGCTGCGCTTAAAACGCTTCATCAACAAATGTTTCCGAATTGTTAAGACGCAAAAATAAGTAGAGGTGGTCCTGCTCATGTAAGGGGGTCACCGTTTGCTCCGAACGAAGTTCCTGCCCCTGTTTGTGCAGCGGTGTTGTCCGGCTCGCCCACACAAAGTGTGAGGTCATGGCGCAGTAGGGATAAGCTGTAAAAAGAAGCATGGACGCCCCCGAAAAGGAGAGCGTCCATGCTTCTTGCTGTATCCGAATGGAGGAGATTGCGAAATCAGCGATTGTCCGGGCAGACGATTTCCAGCATCTGATCGAAAACCTCTTCCATCTGCCGCACCAGTGTGAACTGGGTGCGGGCGCGGTCGAGGTTGTGATCCGGGCGAGCAATATGGAAATAATGGTCGCCCTCCAGATAGTCAGTCAGAAAACGGATGCCGCATTCCAGTGTCATGAGCCTTGCACCCCATGCAAGGCTCTTTTTTTCTGCCATGCTCATGGATGCCCCGGCAGTGGAGAGATACCCTTTGGCGAACACTTCGTACAGATGCAGGTCAAAATGGACTTTGCTCTGGTCAGGTTCGTCCTCAGCGCAGTCGTTGGCACCGGTGCGGATGGAATCGCCGAAGTCGTAGGCCGAAAGTCCCGGCATCACGGTGTCGAGGTCAATGACACAGATGCCTTTTCCGGTAGCGGCATCGATGAGGACATTGTTGATCTTGGTGTCATTGTGGGTGACGCGCAGAGGAATTTCGCCAGTTGCCAGCTGATCCAGCAGGACATGGCAGTCTTTCTCCCGCGCATGGATAAATTCGATTTCCGGCGCAATGTTCTTTGCGCGGCCCAGTGCATCGGCGGCGAGGGCTTTTTCAAAATTGGCATAGCGGTTGGGCGTGTCGTGGAAACGGGCAATGGTCTCGTGGAGGGTGGAGGCCGGGTAATCCGCCAGCTGGTTCTGGAACTTGCCCAGCGTCTCGGCCACGGTGCGGAAGTCGGCTTCGCTGCCGACCTGCTGCAAACAGATGGTATCTTCTACAAAGTCGTAGGCACGCCATGCGCCGCCGTCTGCATCCAGATAGCAAGTCGACCCCGACAAAGTTGGGATGACATTCAGCGTTTCCCGTGCTGGGTCGCCGCCCTCGGCAAGAATTTTCGCCCGCAGATGCCGGGTCACGCCGCAGACATTCTCCATCAGGCCCACCGGGTTAGTAAAGGTATCTGTGTTGATGCGCTGCAAAATAAAGCGTTTGGAATGATCTTCCCGCCAGACCACAAAGGTGTCGTTGATGTGCCCCTCACCATAGTGGTGAGCATCGCAGAGCACAGGCCCGCCAAAATCAAAGGCATTTGCAGCAGACCGGAGCAGAGAAAGGGTAACGGATTTCATCATAAATTCCGCGCGTTATGCTTCATGCCGTTTTGACGGGGCAGGGCGTTGTCCCTGCCGCACCTGACGGCGGTATTCATTGGGGGTCAAGCCTTCCGCCTTGCGGAAGCATTGGGAAAAATAGCTGGGAGAGGAAAAGCCCATCAACTCGCTGATCTGCGCCAGACTGTAACCGGTGTTGCCCAGCATATATTTGCTTTCCTCAATACGGCGGCGGTTCAGATAGGTGATCGGAGAGATGCCATACTCTTTTTGGAAGGTATGGGCCAGATAGTATTTGTTGATGTGGGCGATTTCGGCAAGGGCATCCAGCGAGATATCTTCGCGGTAGTTGCTGTCCAGATACCGCTTGATCTCCACACACTCCCGGCTGTCGGAGCGGGGCGTTTCCTCTACCTGCAAAGAAAGCGTGGTACACCGCACCAGCCAGATGAGCAGCACTTCCAGCAGATCCTGACAGACCGTTTCGCAGCCGTCCAGACTGCGGTCTGCTTCGGCCAGCAGCATATGGAGCAGCGTCACCATCCGCTCCCGATTTTTCCGGCAGTTGAATATAGCGTAGGAAGAATCTGATTTTCCAAATAAGATCTCGATGCCAGCAACGCCCAATACAATGTATTCCAGAGGTGAAGCATTCAGGCTCAACTCGGTATGCTCTACCTGCGGATTGACGATAATCATATCATCCGGTTTGACTGGATAAAGCTGACCGCTTAAATAAAACTGACCTTCTCCGCTTAGACAGTAGAACAGCTCTGTGCAGGAATGGGTGTGGGCAGTGCTGTTCCAATCGCCGCCAAATTTGCTTTTGCTGATGTACAGCAGCCGGAAGGATTCCCGTGGAGCGGGAGCATGGCGGATATCAAATCGCTCGGTACTCATAAATGGCTCCTTTTGAGGCAAAACGCAAAAACTATAAAAATAAAAGCAAGATACTAAAAATGCAAGCCTAAAAACGATGCGTTTTTTCGTGCGTTTTTTCTCATTATAGAGGCAATGAAGAAAAAATGCAAGCCCTGATTTTTGGACGGGTTCAATACTTTTGCCTTCGATATAGTGCAAAAAATATGTCAAACTGGTTACAAGCGGGGAAAATGTACCAAAACTACAGTACAAATTTTATTGCTTTTGCTGAAAGAATTTCCCGAAAAGCAATATTTCTAAAAAATGAAACAACAAAGACCTTGTTGCGAACCGTAAAAACCTCTATATTGGAACCAGAAAAAACCACAGCCCTCTCGGACGAAGCCTGTTTGCCCCGGCTGTGTTTTGAACGGAACTTTATGATGGAGGATACACTATGAAACGCATTTCTCGTCGCAATTTTCTGAAAGTGGCTGGCGTGGGTGCCGCTGCACTGGGCCTGGCTGCCTGTGGTGGTGCTGCCAGCTCCACCGCGTCCAGCACGGCATCTTCTGCCGCTACTTCTTCCGCAGTGGCTGCGGACGTCACCATCAAGGTTGCCGCCATCGAGACCGGCTACGGCGCTGAGATGTGGAAAAAGGTCACCGAGGCCTTTACCGCCCAGACCGGCATCAAGGTGGACCTGACCACCGACAAAAAGCTGGAGGACGTCATCGGCCCCTCCATGCAGGGCGGCGACTACCCCGACGTGGTCCATCTGGCCACCGGCCGTGAAGCTGCCCTGACCGAGCAGTTCATCAAGGGCAACCTGATCGCCGACATCACCGATGTTCTGAGCATGACCGTGCCCGGCGAGAGCAAGAAGGTGAGCGAGAAAATCGCCGGCGGCTTTACCGACACCTCCCTGACCAACCCCTACGGCGACGGCAAAACCTATCTGGCTCCCATGTTCTACAGCCCCTGCGGCCTGTTCTACAATGCCGGTTTCCTGAAGGAAAAGGGCTGGGACGTGCCCAAGACCTGGGACGAGATGTGGGCACTGGGCGACAAGGCTGCCGCTGAGGGGACCTACCTGTTCACCTACCCCACCACCGGCTACTTCGACGCCTTCTTCTATGCGCTGATGTACGCCGCAGGCGGCCCCGACTTCTTCAACAAGGCTACCCACTACGAAGAAGGCATCTGGGACACCCCCGAGGCAAAGACCTGCTTTGATATCGTGGCAAAGCTGGCTTCCTACACCAACCCCATCACCCCCGCACAGGCCAACGATCAGGACTTTACCCAGAACCAGCAGCTGGTGCTGGACAACAAGGCCCTGTTCATGCCCAACGGCACCTGGATCGTGGGCGAGATGGCCGAGGCTCCCCGTGCAGACGGCTTTGAGTGGGGCATGACCGCTCTGCCCGCTGTCAAGGCCGGCGGCGACAGCTACAGCTACACCTGGTTCGAGCAGGCATGGATCCCGGCGGGTGCTGAGCATCTGGATGCAGCCAAGCAGTTCGTGGCGTCCCTGTATAGTGACGAAGCCTGCAAGCTGTTCGCCGAGAGCGGTGCGATCCAGCCTGTGCTGGGCATTGCCGATGATCTGGACGGCGACAACAAGATGTTCTACTCCATCTATGATAACGGCGCAAAGGCAGCTATGGGCAACTTTGCAGCCTTCAGCGCCATCCCCGGCGTGGAAGTCCGCACCGTGTTCTTCGATCCCGTCAACTCGCTGGTCTCCGGCAGCATGACCGAGCAGCAGTGGATCGACGGCATCAAGTCCGCCAGCGACCAGATGCGCGCCAACATCATCGAGTAATTAAGCCCTGCCCAGCGGGGGCGGTTTTTACCGCCTCCGCTTTTTTGGGCTGTACAGTACCATCAAGAAAGGAGCACTCAATCCCCTATGAGAACGGATAAAAGCCGCAAACGGTTCGTATTCCTCTGTGTGGCACCGGCTACCATCCTGTTTTTCCTCTTTATGATCCTGCCCACCCTCAACGTGTTCCGCATGAGTTTGTATGAGCGGGGTGCCTATTCTCCCAACGAGACCTTTGTGGGGCTCAAAAACTTCCAGCATCTGCTGAAAGATACCCAGTTCATCCGCTCCATGCAGAATATGATCCTGCTCGTGGTGGTGGTCACCATCGTCACCTTTGCCTTTGCACTGGTATTTGCCGCCATCCTCACCCGGGAGAAGATCAAAGGCCAGAACTTTTTCCGCATCATCTTCTACATCCCCAACATCCTGTCGGTGGTCGTCATCTCCGGCATCTTCTCTGCCATCTATAAGCCGGAAAACGGCATGCTGAACAGCATCATCGGCCTGTTCCGCAACATGAGCGACCCCATCCTGTGGAAAGGCGAAAAACTGGTCATCCCCTCCATCATCATTGCCATGGTGTGGCAGGCCATCGGCTACTACATGGTCATGTACATGGCCTCCATGTCTGCCGTGCCCATCAGCCTGTACGAGAGCGCCAATCTGGACGGTGCCGGGCGGCTGACCCAGTTCTTCCAGATCACCATCCCCCTCATCTGGACGAATATCCGCACCACCCTCACCTTCTTTATCATCTCCACCATCAACATGGCCTTCCTCTTCGTCAAGGCCATGACAAGCGGCGGCCCCAACGGCGCATCGGATGTGGCGCTGAGCTATATGTACAGCCAGAAGGACGCTGGCCTGTATGGCTATAGTATGGCCATCGGCGTCGTCATTTTCCTGTTCTCGTTTGCGCTGTCCGCCTGTGTCAACAAGGCCACCAGCCGTGACCCGCTGGAATTTTAAGGAGGGAAGAAGATGCAGAATACCACCGAAAAATCTTCCCGCTCTGCGGAAGGTCTGTACAAGTTTTTCATCTATTTTGTGCTGGTTCTGCTGGCCGTGACCATCATCGTGCCGGTGGCATGGGTGTTCATGGCCTCCATCAAGCAGAACGCCGAGTTCTACGGCAACCCCTGGGCACTGCCCGCCGGATTCTACTGGCAGAACTTCGTCAACGCATGGAACGGCGCGAAAATGGGCGAATATATGCTCAACTCGGTCATCGTCACCGCGCTGGCGCTGGCGCTGCTGCTGGTCGTTGCCCTGCCCGCCGCCTACTGCCTGTCCCGCTTTCACTTCAAGGGCCGCAAGCTGCTGAACACCCTGTTCATGGCGGGTCTGTTCATCAACGTGAACTATATCGTGGTGCCCATCTTCCTGATGCTGCGGGACGGCGATGTCTGGCTTAAAAGCCATTTCGGCAGCGGCTTTCTGCTGAACAACCTGTTCATTCTGGCCGTGGTCTATGCGGCAACGGCCCTGCCGTTTACAATCTATCTGTTGTCGGGCTATTTCGCCACTCTGCCCCACGACTTTGAGGAGGCGGCCTACATCGACGGTGCGAGCTATTTCTCCACCATGACCCGCATCATCTTCCCCATGGCAAAGCCGTCCATCATCACCATTATCCTGTTCAACTTCCTGTCCTTCTGGAACGAGTATATCATTTCCATGACCCTCATGAGTTCTACCAGCGCACCCCGCACCCTGCCGGTCGGCCTGCTGAACCTGATGCAGGCCCAGCAGAGTGCGGCGCAGTACGGCACCATGTATGCCGGTTTAGTGCTGGTGATGCTGCCCACCCTGATTTTGTACATCTGCGTGCAGCGGCAGCTGACGCAGGGCATGACCGTGGGCGGTCTGAAAGGGTAAGGTGACAAACGATGAAAGCATTCTGGAAAAACAATCCTGCCCTGCGCATCGTGCTGATGATCGTGCTGTTTGTGCTGTCCATTGCACTGGTGGTCGCAGGCTGGAAAATGACCGGGCAGCTGGCTGGTCTTGGCATTATGCTCTTGGGCGTGGCGTTGCTGCTGGCAGTGCTGGCCATCTACAATGCGACCTATCAGGATTGAGGATAAGAGAGAGGTAAAGGAGAATCCCTATGGATGAAACAAGAAAGTCCGGGCGCGTGACAATCCCCACCGACTTGGACGTGGTGCCCGAAACGCTGGAAATTCTGAAAAAGTGGGGTGCAGACGCCATCCGCGACTGCGACGGCACCGACTTTCCGCAGCAGCTGAAGGATGCCGATGCAAAGATCTACTCCACCTATTATACCACCCGCAAGGACAACGCATGGGCCAAGGCGAACCCGGACGAGGTACAGCAGTGCTACATCATGACCGGCTTCTACACCGCCCCCGGCGACACCGTGACCATCCCGCTGATGAAGGGCATCAGCCCGGAGCTGATGCAGGTGAACACCAACGACGACATCACCCGCTGGTGGGAGGTCATGGATCGAACCACCGGTCAGCCCGTGCCGCCGGAGCAGTGGAGCTACGCCGACGGCAGTGTGACCGTACAGGCCGTACCGTTCCATGAGTATACCGTCAGTTTTCTGGCTTACCTCATCTGGGACCCGGTGCATATGTACAACGCTACCACCAACGGCTGGACGAATTTTGAGCACCAGATCACCTTTGACGTGCGTCAGCCCAAGACCCACAAGTATTCCATGGAGCGCCTGCGCAAGTTCATTGCAGAGCACCCCTATGTTAACGTCATCCGCTACACCACCTTCTTCCACCAGTTCACCCTGATCTTCGACGAGCTGAAGCGGGAGAAGTTCGTGGACTGGTATGGCTACTCTGCTTCGGTCAGCCCCTACATCCTGAATCAGTTCGAGCAGGAGGTGGGCTACAAGTTCCGCCCGGAGTACATCATCGATCAGGGCTACTATAACAACCAGTACCGGGTGCCCAGCAAGGAATTCCGGGATTTTCAGGCCTTCCAGCGCCGCGAGGTGGCAAAGCTTGCCAAGGAGATGGTGGACATCACCCACGCGTGCGGGTGCGAAGCCATGATGTTCCTCGGCGATCACTGGATCGGCACCGAACCTTTCATGCCGGAGTTCAAGACCATCGGACTGGATGCCGTAGTGGGCAGCGTGGGCAACGGCTCCACCCTGCGCCTGATCTCTGACATTGAGGGCGTGAAGTACACCGAGGGCCGTTTCCTGCCGTACTTCTTCCCCGACACCTTCCACGAGGGCGGCGACCCGGTGCGGGAGGCCAAGGAGAACTGGGTTACAGCCCGCCGCGCTATCCTGCGCAAGCCCATCGACCGCATCGGCTATGGCGGCTATCTGAAACTGGCCTTGCAGTTCCCGGAGTTCGTGGACTACGTGGAGAGCGTCTGCAACGAGTTCCGCGAACTGTACGAGAACATCAAGGACACCACACCCTACTGTGTCAAGCGAGTGGCCGTGCTGAACTGTTGGGGTAAAATGCGGGCCTGGGGCTGTCACATGGTGCATCACGCCCTCTATTACAAGCAGAACTATAGCTATGCCGGTGTCATTGAGATGCTGTCCGGCGCACCCTTTGAGGTAAAGTTTATCAGCTTTGAGGATATCAAGAACGACCCGCATCTGCTGGATTCGTTGGATGTCATTATCAATGTCGGCGATGCCGACACCGCACACACCGGCGGCATCTGGTGGGAAGACCCGGAGATCTCCTCCGCTATCCGCAAGTTCGTCTGGAACGGCGGCGGCTTTATCGGCGTGGGTGAGCCTTCCGGTCACCCGTATCAGGGCCACATTCTCCAGCTTGCCAGCGTGCTGGGCGTGGAGGAAGAAAACGGCTTCACCCTCAACTACGACAAATACAACTGGGAGGAGCACCCCGACCACTTTATCCTGCAGGACGCCGACCAGCCCGTGGACTTTGGCGAGGGTAAAAAGAATATCTACGCCCTCGAGGGCACCGAGGTGCTGGTGCAGCGAAACAAAGAAGTGCAGATGGCGGCACACGACTTCGGAAAGGGTCGTGCCGTGTACATCAGCGGTGTGCCTTACAGTTTTGCCAACAGCCGCACCCTTTACCGCGCTATCCTGTGGAGTGCCCACAGCGAGGAGGAACTGCATACATGGTTCAGCTCCAATTATAATGTAGAAGTTCACGCCTACGTCAAGAACGGCAAGTATTGTGTGGTGAACAACACGTACGAGCCGCAGGACACCACCGTTTACACCACAGACGGCAGCAGCTTTGCTCTGCATCTGGATGCCAACGAGATTAAGTGGTATGAGATCTAAGTTTTCCTTTTCATAAACGAACACAACGGGCAGCTCTGTTACCAGAGCCGCCCGTTGTGTTTGCTGTATCTGCCGATAACTCAACCTGTGTCAATCGAACGCTGCAATGGAGATGGCTGGAAACGCAGAAATTCAGTAATGCGAGCGTAATAGACCTGCAGAAAAAAGAAACTGCCCGTGCGAGTATGCGTAAGATGGTGAAACACTTACTGAAAAAATTTAAGTATCCACCGGTGGCATATGATACGGCAATCAGCACGGTCATTAGCCAGTGTGAGATGTGAACTGACAACATGGTAGTATGAATTGTATGAAATGTCGTTGATTTGTGCTTGACAATCGGATTCCTTTTCTGTAAAATGATTTTAGAAAATACTATTATTGAAAATACGAAAGGCTGTTTTATGGGCAAGATGATCTTAGATGACCTCCGCAAGCGTCTGGAACGTCTGGACGAAGACGCAGATCTGATGATCGACAATAACGACCGCTATCAGATGGTGATCGTAGGCGGCAGTGCGTTTATTTTGCTGGGCAAGCTGACCCGCGCTACTCATGACATTGATGCCTTGAGTGTTCCGAAAGAACTGTATAGCTTGCTCGGCAAGTACGACATCAACACCGATGTGGAAGCTTACATCGACAATTTCCCGTATAACTTCCAAGACCGGCTCCAGCCGCTGCCCTTTGGTGGAACAAAGGTACAGTTCTACACACCCAGTCTGGAGGATTTGGTGATTGCAAAGCTCTGCTCGTTCCGGGATACTGACAAGGCAGACGTAGAGAGCGAAGCTGTGCGGAACTCTTTGGATTGGGACTTGCTGGAACACCTTGCAACGGATGAAGATGAACTGAAAGCCAGCATCTTGAACGATTGGCGGTATCGGGATTTTTATATCCGTTATCAGGAGTATGTGGAGAGGTGGAGACCATGCGAAAGCTGACATTTGAGGGCTTCTTGAAGCAGTATGTGGCAGAACTTTCCGGGGTGCAGACGGCAAGCGTCCATAAACTTGCAGCTTGTCTAAATGAAAATCCCCGCTTGAAAGAACCGCTGTTTCTCTATGCTTTGGCCTATGATAAAGTGGATTTATTGCTCCACTATACTGCAAACAGCACGGTCGTTGCGGAATATGAGCGGCTTTCTAATCGCTACTTGCTGGCGAAAATGCTGCTGCTCTTGGAAAAACAATCTCCTGAACTGCCGGAGGGCTATTTGAAGGTCTGGCGCAGCTATTGCTCGGTGCGGGATGCCGCCCTTGCGGACGATGACACGAAAGAACTGATCCATCGCCGGGTATTGGAACTTCAGCAGAAAAAGAAACTGACGAATTATCGCCTTTACACTGACCTGAGGCTGAATCCGGGCAATGTGAATGCATGGCTCAAACACAACGATTCCAGCAAAATGAGCCTTGACTGTGCACGGCAGATCTACAAGTATGCAAAAAGCTACCCGTCTGTTCGATAAGAAAAAGGAAGTGAGTCTATGACCGCCGTAATTTACGCCCGCTATTCCAGCGATAACCAGCGCGAAGAATCCATCGAAGGGCAGATTCGGGAATGTACGGCTTATGCGGAAAAGAACGGCATCACGGTCATCAAGCACTACAT
>OGMU01000862.1_pt1 | contig 10811 bp, 9 predicted proteins | sample 1573331 | NCBI WGS metagenome assembly OGMU01 (sample SAMEA2581990, study PRJEB24529) | metagenome | biome: Human gut stool | place: China | collected 2011
TTCAACGGTTGTGACGCTTCCTACCCAATGGGCCGCTTACGCTACTTTGTCAAGAATTACATTGTATGCAGCCAGTCCGTGGTATAACGGCAATAAGTTTTATGCTGACTGGCAGCGGACAAGTGACGGCGCAAACTTTATATCGCAGGAAAATGATAATTCGAAATGGGGAGTGTCTGCCGCTTATTCAAAATACATTATTGATTCAAATAAATTTGAGTTGTATTGGACTCCCAAAGAAATAGATAGCAAGGATCTGCCCACTAATGAAGAATTTATCAAAGAGATAGATCCGGATTATTATGAGCCTTATCCAAAGGGAGCAGCCGGTATCGACCATTACCGTTCGTTGACTTATACATTCAGTGGTGAAATTCCTGTGATGATTAATCCTGAATTTATCTATTCCTGTCAAATGCCGACAGGTGATGCCCCATTGGTGGCTGCTGCACCTTTCAAATTAGGTGGATGGGGTGGCTTGAATCTCGTACAGGACTTGATTGATGCTTACCAAATGGTGGACGGACAAGATATCAATGAATCCAGTCAGGACTATCCTTATCCGGATGCCAGCGTTAATTTTGAAAGAATTGGCGGCGCTAACCAAACTTTCTCTGGCTTTACACTTCTGGCGAGCACTGCTAGAATGTATAACAATCGCGAACCTCGTTTTTATGCAACGATAGGCTTTTGCCATTCATTCTGGCCAGGCACTTCTTCTTCGGAGAATCAGTACAAGAATATTGAGGTTACTTATTATTCCGACGGATATGCTTCCGCTAATCCGGATCATCCTGAAGATTATAATCGTACAGGCTATACTTGTGTCAAATATAGACATTTGGAAGATGAGATGAAAAAGGGTACGGTCAAAGCTAAATATTTCCCGGTTTTCCGGTATGCGGAAACATTGCTGAATTATGTGGAGGCTATTAATGAGTTGAAAGAACCTTATACGCTGGAGATGCCTAACGGCAGTCAAGTGACGGTGGAACATAATACAGCTGATATTGTGAAGTATTTCAATCTGATTCGTCATCGTGCCGGTCTGCCCGGAATTACTGAGGCTGTTGCTGCCGACAGGAATAAGGTCCGTGAACTGATTAAGCATGAACGCAGAATAGAGTTTGCTTGCGAAGGACGTCGTTATCACGACTTGCGCCGTTGGGGAGATGCTATGGAGGCATACAATCGTCCTATCTCCGGTTGCAACGTCAAAGCAAGAAGCAATGAACGTCAGAAATTCTACACAACAACTATTTTGAACGATAAATTGACACGGCGTTCATTCTCGTACAAACACTATTTCTATCCTATACCTAAGAGTGTGTTGGATAAAAATAAAAACCTCGTGCAAAATCCGGAATGGAGATAAACCTATATAATCAAAAGAAATATGAAACTAATTAGAACTATTTATACGTTGGGGCTACTTGTAGGATTATTTGCATCCTGTAGTAAAGAGAGCCCTTTGGATGGTGAACAATACTACAAACAAGTTTATATTGTAGGTGCCTATGAAGTGGTACAGCAATTTGATGTGGCGTATGGCGATGGTCCACAAAATGCGTATGTTGCCGTTGCTACGGGAGGTAGCCAGAATATCGACCGGAATGTGGAAGTCGTCTTGACTCACAATGACGCTACCATCGAATGGTACAATAATAAGTATATGTTGGATGCCCCATTAAAATATCAGAAGTTGGGTGATCAATTTTGCAGTTTTCCGTCAATGAGCACGACCATTAAAGCGGGCGATGTATATAGTCGGTTGCCATTTACTGTCGAAACTTCCGGATTGGATTGTGATAAACTTTATGCGTTGACTTTCAAAATTGAGTCAGTATCCGATTACGTGAAACAACCTAAGGATACAGTTCTCATAATGAATCTCAATTTAACGAATGACTTTTCAGGGATTTATCAGATGGTAGCCATCAGATATACGTTGACTGACAATGATGAAGAACTGACTCCTTCTTCCGTTAATATGCAGCGTACGTTGAAGGCAGTGAATAAAAATCAGGCTCGTTTCTTTAATGTTACGCAGAATTCAGATCTTTCACCAACTGGAAACATTACATCTGAAGATTATTTCAACTCAATTGATAACAACGGTGTGACGTTTACACGTCAACCGGACGGTACTTGGCTGGCTGGAAGAATCTTCCGGTTTCTAACGGGACCGTTAGTTTTGAGGATGGCACATTTACATTTTGTTACGATTACGAGTCCGGTGGAAAGAGGTATCGCCTGAGAGGTACAATGACGAAGTAATCGATAGGTATTTTTATATAGGTAGTAAATGCAGGGGATGAGATGATTGAACTTGTCTCCTGCGTTTGATTATATGACTTCAGATGTGTTCTATTCGGTATAAAATCGTGCAAAGATGCTCATTATTGAGTCATTTCAATGAATATGATCTAAAGTTCGACCTAATTGCACGATTTCTAGTCCTTTATTTTTTATTGAAGTCTTATTTTTGCTGATGTAAATATGAATCATTTTATTTATTAGGGATAAATAGTTCAATAGGTTTGGATATACCAAAGAAAAACAAATTAGTATGAAGATAAAGAAGATTGTAAATTTAATGATGGGCTTGTCATTTTCACTATGCATATTTGCCCAGGACGACTGGCAACTTGTTTGGAGTGATGAATTTAATGCAGATGGTCCTTTGAACTCTTCTGTATGGAACTTTGAGCAAGGATATGCGCGTAATGAAGAAGCTCAATGGTACCAATCCGACAATGCAGTTTGCAAGAATGGGCTGTTGATAATAGAAGCCCGGCAAGAGCAGAACCGTAAAAATCCTCTTTATGTATCCGGAAGTAATGATTGGCGGAAGAAGAGAGAATTTATTGACTATCCCTCTTCTTCAGTAACTACTGCCGGAAAGAAAGAGTTTCTGTATGGGCGTTTTGAGATAAAGGCTCGTATTCCTGTGGCAAAAGGAGCATGGCCTGCTATCTGGACATTGGGAAGTAATATGGAATGGCCTTCATGTGGTGAGATAGATATCATGGAATATTATCAGATTAAAGGAACACCACATATCTTAGCCAATGCTGCTTGGGGAACAGACCGTCAATGGCATGCAAAATGGGACAGTCAGGCTACTCCTTATTCGCATTTCACTGACAAAGATCCCGATTGGGCATCTAAGTTCCATATCTGGCGCATGGACTGGGATGAAGAGGCTATCAAACTATATTTGGACGATGAACTGCTAAATGAAATTCCTTTGAGCAGCACAAGGAATGGAAGTATCGGTAAAGGTACCAATCCTTTTACAAAACCACAATACCTGTTACTGAATCTCGCCATTGGCGGAATTAACGGTGGCCCGATTGATGAGGCCGCCCTGCCGATGAAGTATGAAATAGATTATGTAAGAGTCTATCAGAAAGAAAAGGGAATCGCTTCCGGAAAGGTCTGGAGAGATACGGATGGCAATGTAATCAATGCGCACGGTGGCGGAATACTTTTCCATGAAGGAAAATATTATTGGTTTGGAGAACACCGTCCTGCATCCGGTTTTGTCACAGAGAAGGGAATCAACTGCTATTCATCAACAGACCTGTATAACTGGAAATCTGAAGGTATTGCCTTAGCTGTCTCTGAGGAAGAAGGGCATGACATTGAGAAAGGATGCATCATGGAACGCCCCAAGGTGATCTATAATGCGAAAACCGGGAAATTTGTCATGTGGCTTCATTTAGAACTGAAAGGACAAGGTTATGGACCTGCGCGTGCAGCCGTTGCAGTGAGTGATTCTCCTGCCGGTCCCTATCGTTTCATTCGCTCCGGCAGGGTCAATCCGGGAGCTTACCCCTTGAACATGACCCGAAAAGAACGGAAAATGAAGTGGAATCCGGAAGAGTATAAGGAATGGTGGACACCGAAGTGGTATGAAGCTATTGCAAAAGGTATGTTCGTAAAGCGTGATCTGAAAGACGGACAAATGTCCCGTGATATGACTTTATTTGTGGACGATGACGGAAAGGCTTATCATATCTATTCCTCAGAAGATAACCTGACATTGCAGATTGCAGAACTGGCCGATGATTATCTCAGTCATACAGGAAAATATATCCGAATTTTCCCTGGTGGACACAATGAGGCTCCTGCTATATTCAAGAAAGAGGGAACTTATTGGATGATAACTTCCGGCTGCACGGGATGGGATCCTAATAAAGCCCGTTTGCTAACCGCTGATTCTATGTTGGGCGAATGGAAGCAACTGCCGAACCCTTGTGTTGGTGAAGATGCGGATAAGACATTTGGAGGACAAAGTACTTATATATTGCCTTTGCCGGAGAAAGGGCAATTTTTCTTTATGGCGGATATGTGGCGTCCGAAGAGCCTGGCGGATTCACGCTACATCTGGCTGCCTGTTCAGTTTGATGATAAAGGAGTCCCCTTTATAAAATGGATGGATAGGTGGAATTTTGATTAATATCGTATATATAGAAGCCGGCGGATATACTTTTCATATTTATTGCTTTCAGCAATAAATATTCTCTATGAGAAAGGGGAAAATTCCGGAAGATTATACATTTTGCGAAGAATGGTCTTTTTATATCCCTTTTTTGACGGATATTTGAACTCTTTTCTTTATGGTATAGGTTATCTTTGTGAGCGAATGATTTCACTGCGAGGTGATATGTCGGCAGAGAATAATGAGAAACATCAAAAATAATGAAATATATATGGTAAGAATGTTATTACTGGTAGTGGTTTGTATAGGGTTACTGCCAATACAAATGCGAGCTCAGAAGAATAGTTATATTATTCCCGGGGAAGTGTGGAAGGATACGGACGGTAACCCTATCAATGCGCATGGCGGGGGACTTCTTTACCACGACGGTACTTACTACTGGTATGGAGAATATAAAAAGGGCAAAACGATTTTGCCTGATTGGGCTACATGGGAGTGTTATCGTACAGATGTGACGGGAGTAGGCTGCTATTCTTCCAAAGATTTACTGAACTGGAAGTTTGAGGGCATTGTGCTTCCGGCAGTCAAAGAGGACCCGAACCATGACCTGCATCCGTCGAAGGTTTTGGAACGTCCGAAAGTGATTTATAATAAAAAGACAGGTAAGTTCGTGATGTGGGCACATGTAGAGAGTGCCGATTACAGCAAAGCGTGTGCGGGTGTAGCTGTCTCTGATTTTCCAAACGGACCATTCACTTACTTGGGAAGTTTCCGACCGAATAATGTTGAACATCTTGTCAACAGCGCTTAAACAGTTTTTGTCGATGATGACGGACGTGCCTACCAATTCTATTCTTCAGAAAATAACGAAACCATGTATATCAGTCTCCTGACAGACGATTACCTGAAACCAAGCGGACGCTTTACACGCAATTTCATCAAAGAATCCCGTGAAGCTCCGGCAGTGTTTAAGCATAAGGGCAAATATTATATGTTAAGTTCCGGCTGCACCGGCTGGGACCCGAATGTAGCGGAAATCGCAGTGGCGGATTCCATCATGGGTACATGGAAAACGATAGGTAATCCTTGTACGGGTCCGGATGCAGACAAGACTTTCTATGCGCAGAGTACATACGTACAACCGGTTATCGGAAAGAAGAATGCATATATTGCCATGTTTGACCGCTGGAAAAAGAAAGACCTCGAAGATTCACGCTATGTATGGCTTCCTGTATTGATAAAAGACGGAGCTATTACCATCCCATGGCATGAAAAGTGGGATTTGACCGTCTTTGACAAACAGAAGAAATCTGACAAATACAAGAAATCTGACAAACAGAAAAAATAGATCATGAAACGGACACTGCTGCTTACTTTTTTATTACTATCTGTTTCTGCCTTGTGCTTTTCGCAAAAACTGGTGGAAGTTGCCAAAGGATATAGTTGTACATCTGTCAATACAACGATATTCCGCAATAATTCATTGGTAACGCATGGGGATGAGCAATATATCAGCTATTATGATGCCGATGGCTATCTTGTGTTGGGCAAACGGAAACTAAATTCGAAGCAATGGACATTGCATCGTACTCAATATCGTGGAAATGTAAAAGATGCCCACAATATCATCAGTATAATGGTGGACGGAGAAGGGTATCTGCACGTTTCTTTTGACCACCATGGACATAAGTTGAATTACTGCCGCAGTATCGCCCCCGGTTCTTTGGAACTGGGCGATAAAATGCCGATGACCGGAGTGGACGAAGGAAATGTTACTTATCCGGAATTTTACCCTCTGACAGACGGGGATTTGTTGTTTGTCTACCGTTCCGGTTCTTCCGGACGTGGAAATCTGGTGATGAACCGTTATTCATTGAAAGACCATAAATGGGCCCGTGTACAGGATGTCCTGATTGATGGTGAAGACAAACGAAATGCTTACTGGCAGCTATATGTAGACGAGAAAGGTACGATTCATCTCTCATGGGTATGGCGTGAAACCTGGCAGGTGGAGACCAACCATGATCTTTGCTACGCGCGTTCTTTTGATAACGGAGTGACTTGGTATAAGTCGGATGGTGAACAATATAAACTTCCGATTACAGCTTCGAATGCAGAGTATGCTTGTCGTATTCCACAAAACTCGGAATTGATAAACCAGACAAGTATGAGTGCAGACGCTGGTGGCAATCCTTATATTGCCACTTATTGGAGGAGTTCGGACAGTGAAGTCCCTCAATATCGCATTGTCTGGAATGACGGGAAGACATGGCATAATCGTCAGGTGACAGACCGCAAGACTCCGTTTACACTGAAGGGAGGAGGCACTAAGATGATTCCTGTTGCCCGTCCGCGTATTGTGGTAGAGGATGGAGAAATCTTCTATATTTTCCGTGACGAAGAGCGGGGCAGCCGTGTCTCAATGGCGCATACTGCTGATGTTGCCAACGGTAAGTGGATAGTCACCGACCTGACGGATTTTTCCGTAGATGCCTGGGAACCGTCCCATGACACGGAATTGTGGAAGAAGCAGCGGAAACTCAATCTCTTTGTACAGCACACTTGTCAAGGCGACGGTGAACGCACGGCGGAAATTGAACCTCAAATGATATATGTACTGGAAGCGAATACGAATACAAAAAAATAAAGATATGAAGAAATTGTATGCAACTCTTTTTTCCGCACTGGTGGTAGGCTGTGCGGTGTGTGCCGGTTGCACAACCAAGAAAGTTTCATCTTCGGCAGAAGTGGTTGACATTATTCATAAAGTCAATGGCTACTGGCAGACAAACCATCCGGAACACGGGCGTTCTTTCTGGGACAATGCCGCTTATCATACCGGAAACATGGAGGCTTACTTCCTGACCAACAAACCGGAATACTTGGAATACTCAAAAGGATGGGCGGAACATAATGAGTGGAAAGGCGCTAAATCGGATCATAAAGCCAACTGGAAGTACAGTTATGGCGAAAGCAATGATTATGTACTGTTCGGCGATTATCAGATCTGTTTTCAGACGTATGCCGATTTATATAATCTGGAACCGGATACACATAAGATAGCCCGTGCCCGTGAGGTGATGGAGTATCAGATGAGTACACCCAACAATGATTATTGGTGGTGGGCGGATGGTTTATATATGGTAATGCCTGTGATGACCAAACTATATAATATCACAAAAAATCCACTTTACCTGGAGAAACTGCATGAATACCTCGCTTATGCAGACAGTATCATGTATGATGAAGAAGCCGGACTTTACTATCGCGATGGAAAATACGTATACCCCAAGCACAAAAGTGTGAATGGTAAAAAGGATTTCTGGGCACGTGGTGATGGCTGGGTACTGGCGGGGCTGGCGAAAGTCTTGAAAGACCTTCCGGAAACAGATAAGTATCGTCAGGAATATATAGACCGTTTCCGTACATTGGCAAAATCTGTTGCGGCCTGTCAGCAACCTGAAGGGGATTGGACGCGTAGTATGCTCGATGCGCAGCATGCACCGGGACCCGAAACAAGTGGTACGGCATTCTTTACGTACGGTCTGCAATGGGGGGTCAATAACGGTTTCCTTGACTCCGCCCATTATCAACCTGTAGTTGAGAAGGCATGGAAATATTTGTCAACAGTTGCTTTACAGCCCGACGGAAAGATCGGTTATGTGCAACCCATCGGCGAGAAAGCCATACCGGGGCAAGTCGTAGATGCTAATTCTACTTCAAACTTCGGAGTCGGTGCTTTCCTGCTGGCAGCTTGTGAAAGGGTACGTTATCTGGAATCACTTATTCAGCATTAAACTCATATAAGGTTGTAGTGCCTGAAATATTCTTCCTGTCAGCTCACTGATATTCATTGGTATATGTGCGCCGGGCAAACGCTCGGTGCTATACATACATTTGCCATTACACAGATAGTAATAGCCATTATTTACTGACAATTGTTTATCTGATACTTCCAGTTGCATTTCGTCCTCAGGAAAAGCGGAGGCATACAGTTGCAGCACTTCTTTGGCATTGATGATTCGCGCCATCCCCAACGGATATTGCGTCTGTTCTTTCTCCGGAGGAAGCAACTGAGTCATGTGCCTGCATCCAGTAAATTGCTTGATATGGTGCAACAAACTGTGCTCGGCATCTTTGGTTTCTGCAAAAAGCTCGCTGATAATTAATTGCTTATCTCTTCTGTATACAATAGCCAATCCATTGATTTGATTCTCTGATCTGGCAGTAACCAAAATTCCGTCACTGAGGATAAGGTCCGCCATGACTACTTGAAAATCCTCAAAGGAGTGCTGGATGCAGCAAGTGCGTCCGGAAAGTTTGCTGTTTAGATATTCGTAAACTTCTTTCTGACATCCGATTTCAGAGGTGACTGTTATTTCTTTAGACGGAATAAATTCCGGTACGGTAATCTCTTTAACCGAATATTGGAATACGGAAGCATATCCCATCCGGGTGTAATAGTCGAATAACCAAGGTTCGGCAGGAATCAATGTACTGAAATACGTTCCGTTACGAAGCATCTTTGCAAAGGCTTGGGAGAGTAATTCGCGCATCACTCCGTTTCCGCGAAAATCCGGATGAGTGCAGGCTCCTGAAATGTAAGAGGTCTGTACGGTATCTCCGCAGAAAGTCATCGGATAAGGAATCATCTGAAGAGCGGAAACAATCTCATCCCCACTTTCGATAGCAATGTTTATTTCGTTTTTATAGCGCAGCCTAAAGTACATTTCAACGAACTCTTCATTGTCGTCGAAACATAACTGCCATAATGCCTTAACCTTTTCTTTTGTCGTCATACCTTATATATTATTACCATCTGACCATATCCATAGGATGGTCTTTCAGACAAGCCATATACTTTTCGAGAATAGTTACCGGTTGATAAGACAGCTTTGCTTTGCGTAAGCCTTCAATACCTAAATCTTCTTCCCGGTTGATATAGATATACTGTTCGGGAATGCGATTGGCAAACTCGTAATTAATCATGGCGTAAGCACCGTCAATGCTGGTATCTGCCTTTTCTACATGTACCCCGAATGTTTCATGGTTGATAGGCATCCCGAAAGTAAATGCTACAATTTTCCCGTTGACGTGGAGAATGCCTCCGGTCAGACCGAGTGCTTCGAAATTATGTAATGCATAAATGAGGGCACGACGTTCATTTCCCGTTCCTTCCTGCTGGTCGCAGTTGTTCACTTTGCACCATTCGGCTTCCAGGTCCAGACATTCTTGAATACGGTCGGGCGTAATCGGTGTATATTCGTAATCGGGATACGTATTACGGAACCGGTTGATATGATTTCTCTTTGCCTGAAATTTCTTTCCTTTTAAGGTAGCCAGATCACTCCTTAAATATATATAGTCGGCATAGGCACGGTCTTCCGTGAAAATGAACCGTTCGGGTAAAATCGCTTCGAGGTCGGCGCGCATATTGCTGCAAACTCCCAACATACAGAAATTATGCTTCTCCTTATCCGCATCTTCGATTAATTTCCGTAATACAGCTTTCAGATCGCCGTTTCCTACAGGCATCATGTATGCCAGTTGTTCGCCGGCCCAAAATTTGAATACCAGAAAATCGTCGATGACTGCAAATTGAGTATCGTACAAGAACCTCCAGCTACAGAGGTTGGAAAATGAAAGATCGCAGTTTCGGCGGTCACTTTTCATGGTGAATGCAGTTATTGTGTCTCTATCAGCTAGTGTAATGTCTTTAAATGGAATCATAAAATGCTTTTTGCGTTTAACTCTTTATATAACGGAAAATGAAAGAATTTTGTTTTTACAAAACACCTAATAATCGCAGGATAGTCGGTGTCAGTAATGCGGTGAATATTCCATTCAGTGTCAATCCCAGGCTGGCATACGCCCCGTATTTGCTGCTGATGTCCATGGCAGTGGAAGTGCCGACAGCGTGGGCGGCTGTTCCCATCGAAAGCCCTTGGGCTATCGGACTGCCTACGTGCATGATTTTCATTGTCTTAAATCCGCAGATGGCTCCCAGTAAACCTACCGCTACTACAACGGCTGCCGTCAGTGACGGGATACCTCCGATAGCCTTGGTCACTTCCATGGCAATCGGAGTCGTTACGGATTTAGGTGCCAATGAAAGAATGACTTCTTGTGAAGCTCCCATAAACTTGGCGATTAATACCACAGAGATCACTCCGACGATGCACCCTGCCAGTTGAGACAAGAGGATAGGCAGCAACTGTTTCTTAATCATTTCCAGCTGAAGATATAAAGGGACTCCCAAAGCTACCACAGCCGGGCGTAACCAGAATTCGATGAGATGCCCTCCCTGATTGTAAGTCTCGTAAGAGATATTGGCCATTTTAAGGAAGATAATCAGAACGGCAAT
>OGMU01000866.1_pt1 | contig 10778 bp, 13 predicted proteins | sample 1573331 | NCBI WGS metagenome assembly OGMU01 (sample SAMEA2581990, study PRJEB24529) | metagenome | biome: Human gut stool | place: China | collected 2011
TACACTCTTTCCCTACACGACGCTCTTTCGATCTCAACAAGAAAACCTCTATATCCGCCTTCTCGTATGCCTCCTTATAAGGAGTCAACTTAAACAACTTATGCTCCGAAACGTTCGGCTCCACCACCATGATGTCAGCGTTGTTGCACGATTGCAACACCTTCGTCGTTATTCCCTTGGCCGGAGACTCGCGCAAGTCATCGATATCAGGCTTGAAAGCCAAGCCCATCATTGCCACCGCCGGCTTACGCCCATGCTTCAACTCAAACCGCAGCATGGCGTTCTTCACTTTCTCCGCACACCAAAATGCCTTGTAATTATTCGTCTCACGAGCCGTCGAGATCATACGGCTCTCCATCGGAAACTCCGCCGTGATGAAGTAAGGGTCTACCGCTATGCAATGACCGCCAACTCCACAACCCGGCTGTAAGATATTCACACGGGGATGCCTGTTCGCCAAATCGATCAGCTCCCACACATTGATTCCCGCTTTATCGCAGATAAACGACAGCTCATTGGCGAAAGCGATCTGTACGTCCCGGCTTGAGTTCTCGGTCAATTTACACATCTCGGCCGTCTTGCTATTCGTTGGGTGAAGCGTACCCTTCACGAACTGGCCGTAGAACTCCATCGCCTTACGGGTAGAGACCTCGTCCATGCCGCCGATGACCCGGTCGTTATGCACTAACTCATAGATCACGTTACCCGGAAGCACCCGCTCCGGACAATAAGCGATATAGATCTTGCCCTCCAGCTCCGGCCGTTCCGAGAAAATCAAACTAGCCATCCGCTCGGTCGTCCCCACCGGCGAGGTAGACTCGATCACGTACAAATCCCCCTCCTTCAACAAAGGAAGCACCATACGGGTAGCCGACTCAACAAACGATACGTCCGGCTCATGATCCCCCTTGAAAGGAGTGGGTACCACCATGAAATAAGCGTCGCTCACCTGAGGCTCGGTATACGCCTTGAAATGTCCGGAGGCCAGTACCTCCCGCAACATCTCCTCCATACCCGGCTCGATGATATGCAATTTCCCTTGGTTGGTAACCTCCACCACCTGAGCGTTGATATCCACGCCGGCGATCTCCACCCCGTGCTTTGCGGCAATAATAGCCGTGGGCAGGCCAATATAGCCCAAACCCATGAAACATGCTTTCATAAGAAATATGTGTTAATATGATTATGTGTTATTTTCGAGATTCGGTCATTTCAAGATTCAGACCGATAAGAATAAAAAGAAGTATAGTTCTGGTAATATGCAACAAGGCTAGAAAACCGAAAGAAATGTTTGCAAATATTCTCCTCAATTTTCTATTTCATTTCTTGATAGAGAACAAATTTCCTAAGTCATTTATTAACATTGATACACAAATTTGATAAAATTATCACTTCATGTTCTCCTGTATTCTTCATAAAGTACCTATCACTTTTACCTGCACTTTTTTTTATATTTTCATATATATCTTTCAAACAAAACGAATCTAGTTCTTCATTTGAAATAAAACCCACTCCATCAACATTATCAAAAACCTCATGACATACAGGTATATCCGAAGTGATCAACGGCATCCCAAAAGCAACCATTTCACACATCATAACCCCTTGTGCGTCAGTCCGGGTTGGCATCAATGCACATTTAGCAGAATTAAGTATTGCTATCATTTCTTCATGATTCAATCTACAATCCAACCATGTCAGATTATCTGCTTTTTCATAGTATTTAAAAAATTCACCTTTTCCTATTAACAAAAAACTCAAATCAGGATTCCGTTTTGCTAATTCATTTACAATATCCACACAATATTTCGATCCATCCAAATTAGCCCTAATTGTCACAAAATCATATTGCTTTTGAGAAGAAACATCATATTCTCCTTTCTCAAACATACTCCCAACACAATTGTATGTTACAAAGTTACGACCCTCCAAACACTTTATACTTGGGTGCACCCAATAGAGAAACTCCTCCTTCATCCATCTACTCACAAAAACAAATGCTAATTTCTTATAATTTTTCTCTATATATCTACGCCATACAAAAAATTTGCATTCATCATACAAATCCCGAACATTCTCTAACAATTTATTACGTTTTACAAACGGATAAGGCACAGAATAAACCTTATTAACCTTCAACACTTCATGCCCATGAAAGAAAAGGATGATCTTTTTAAAGTAACAATCATATTTTTCAATAAAAAAATAGTGATTTCTAATATTAGGAGCATGACAAATAAGTAAATCATACTTATTTTCATTTATTATTTTATCAAAATTTTTCAAGCAAAAGACATGAATACCATCAATACTATAATCTTCATTTGCTGAAAAATTAAGTACTTCAACCTCCATACCACGTTCTTTATAATAGACATTCCTTGTTCGCACATAAGCCAAAGCCAAACCTCCTTGCAAATTTGGATAGTCAGTCACAACTACTAATACTTTCATATATATTTATAAATTCACTATTAACAAAAATAAAAGAAATTATTTATAGTAGAATAAAATTAATTTACAAAAATCACATCGAATTGTAATTAATAATACGCAAATTACGCTGTTGGAAATTTACAAGATATTTCTATTTCACCATATATAAAGATATCAATTCTTTTATTCTAAATAATATCTTTCATACAGTAACGATGTATGAAAGATATCAAATTGTTTAAATGTCTCCATACACTTTTGTCTCATACGATGAATGGTTTCATCATCAATTTCCAATGATCTTTTCAATGCTATATAATAATCCTCTTCATTACATGTTCTAGATAAAAAACCATTTACCCCATCTGTCACAGCTTCTGGAATACCTCCAACCGGAGTACATACAGGGATGCATCCAACCGACAAAGATTCCAATAAAGACATAGGCATTCCCTCCCAAATCGAAGACAGGCAAAAAATATCACTTGCACTTAAGAGATCAAGCACATCATTTCTCTCTCCTAAATACTTTATCCTATCACTAAAATATCTTTGTAAATCTGTATATATCGTCTCTTTTTGTTTCTCTCCAGCTAATAACAACACGATATCATATCCCTCCTGTTGTAATCGATAGCATACATTACAAAGCATCTGTTGATTTTTTGCTTCTGTTATTCGCCCAGGATGAAATAAGATTTTCGTATTCGATGTAATACGATATTTATCCATAGAAAAAGGCTTGACACTCGGCTTTGAAGTACCATTATAAATCAAATTACTAGGTACTCCATAAAGATCAGTAAAAGATCTTTGAGACTCTTTTGAAATCGTAATAGGTTTAATCCATCCCTTTTTAAAAAAATAACGCTTCAGTTTAAAAAGTTTCCTATCCCAACGCCCATTCTCCATCCTTGCATCAGAATGAACCGTGTAAAAGAATCTAGTCTTATTGTGTAATAAACAGATCGCTATCAGATAATAATATAAATAACCATGCATGTTTACTACATCATAATTACCTTTTACTATTACACGATAAACTTTCCATAAATATTTCAAATTTACTCCAGGCGATTTTTTATGAGTGGAACAAGTTAATACACGACTATCTAAACGATGAAAAAAGATATCTTCCTCACGAGGTTCATAAATGGAGCAAAAAGACACCTTATGTCTCTTTACCATCTCATTAGAAAGCCCCACTACAACAGCTTCTATTCCCCCACATCTCAATGCCATATGTATTTGTAATATATTCATATATTTAATATAACAATTTATCAATTAACATAACAATAGAACTATCATACAAAAAATCAAAATCTAAGACATTCGAATAATGCATTACAAGACGTTTCCACAGCAAATAAAAAGATGCGACAATTAAATACATATATATAAACGACTTATATTTATATAATCCAAAAACTCTAAACCATAACAACGGTAATAAGATTTCAACAAAACCTAGATAACGAATTCCTAAATGCGGAACAACCAGTGTAAAATTAGCAAATGAATACACTACTAATATGAAAGCAAGCAAATATCTGTCCTGTCTCTCTAATATCATATACTTGTGCTTTATAATCCAACAAGTCATCACTAAATAATAAGTATTCAGAATTATATCAAACATTTCAGACACCCAAAACCAACCTGTTCCTTGTCGATTAAACTCCTCTATATGATCCTCGCCCATATAAGACAGAGCGACCCTCTCTAAGGATGTAGGAAGTATATCCATTCCAATCACATCTGAGACAAAAGACATCGACAAATAAGAAAAAGGATAAGACAGAAAAAATATTATCACAAGCAGTTTTTCACTCAATCTAGCGACAAAAGTTAGTGTTACTAAAAACACATAAATCCAGTATGTTACATGAATGAAAGGGGTCAATAGCAATATCAAGAAATACTTATAATTATTGTGAATAAATATTTGCAAGGAACAAAAAATAGCAAGCCATCCTGCTGTCCAAAATCTTAAACCTGTCACCGAAAATATAGGTTGAGGCATTGTAAACATTAGTACTATCATAAATCCCATAAAGCAGGATTTAAAACGCTTATCATCAAGAATAAAAGACAGTGATTTTAAATAAAAAAACGCATAGATCATCGAAGCTATCATCCAAAACACATGTTCATTGGACGAAATCTGATTCACACACCAATATAAAATATGTTCGTATAAATCTCTAAATCCAACTCCATTTATAGAATCCATTATTATTCCTTTCAACTCTACAAAACTCATATTTTTATACGAAAGGAAATTATCCGCAATGCGACTCATATCCAACTCTTCATTCTTACATTCAATACACAAGCCAAAAGCTATACAAATCAAGAAGAAGATTACCCGAGAACTTTTTGACTGAATATTTCTTAACGAATAAATAAAGGCACCAAAAGGCCAAAAGAAAAAAAGCAGATATTTGATTTTTCTATCTCTATCACTATTATTGACAAAAAAGCTCTTGTACATCATTCAAACAATTAAAAATTAACTCAACATACAAAACTTTTTTATCTTTAAATAAGCAAGTACTATTTTACCGGCCATTCTCATTCCCAAGAAGGATGAGAAGCATAAAATCCGTAAAGAGTTCATATTCAAATTTCTAATTTCAACTTTCGCTTCACGATAAACAGAATCGAGGATACCTGCTTGCCCATTGTTAAGAAGTAACAACTCGACATAAAAATTAGTGATCATCCTATCAACCTGTGGCTTAAACAATCGATTGCGTTTTCCGAATTCAAGCAAAGCCCTTGAAGACTTTACCATATCCTCCTCACAAGAATTATGAGTAGCACTAGCCAAATTCTGAAAATAGTTATAATAAATTTCTTTTGTCTGAGCAATGCGGGTAGATAAACTCATCACCCTCATAATAAAAAGCTGATCTTCTGCCAGATGAAGAGCCTCATCAAAACGTAATCGATAGGTTTTGACAATTGAAGATCGAATAAAATTCCCCCCCACACACACGATATAATGGTCTGTCCGGACAAACTCTCTCCATCCCAAGGGAACACATTCATAATTGCGCACACTAATCACGCAACCATCTTGTTCACGGATCATTATAAGAATATTGTAAAATATCAAGGTCATCCCTGTCCATAATACAAACGCCATTCTCAAAGCAATCCACATCAATCCAATCATCCGCATCAATAAACGTGAGAATATTACCTCTAACATTCTCCAATCCTAGGTTACGAGCACTCGATACGCCACCATTTTCTTTATGAAAAACACGTATACGAGTGTCTTTACAAGCGTATTCATCGCATATATCACCAGATTTATCTGGACTCCCATCATCAATTAACAGTAGCTCAAAATCCACAAAAGTTTGCGCCAATATACTATCTATACAGCGTACCAAATATTTCTCAACTTTATAAACAGGTACTATTACCGACAATTTAGGGTTATAATTACTTTCTTCTGTTATTACTTTCTTTAATGTAGTCATATATTTTATCTACAATCTCTGATTTACCCGAATTAAATTTCCTAGCGAATATATTATTAGACTTTTTCAAATATTCAAAATCTCCATTATCCCAGATATATGGATTGCCCCGATCCCAATCAATTTCACGCACACACATATTATGTTCCCCTGCTTCTTTGGGAATATATAAACAGTCCTTAAATCCAGAATTATACAGTAATGTTTGAATAAACATCTCATCCGCACAATAGGTATAGCAAAACAAATCACATCCTTATTCCTATTAATTCCTACCATTTTTTGAAATTTAACAGAGATTTTATTCAGCCAAACGATAAAACGCCCCCACTTGCGTCTCTCGTAGCGTACAAAGAAATAATAGTAACAGACCCTTTTATAGCATATAAAACAAGATTGCTCATCCATTATTCCAACAAACTCTTTTCCCTTGTTTTGATCAAAAAAATCATGGATATAATCATTCGATTTCAAAGGGAGATCAACCCCCGATAACAAATGATAGTAATCAAACGGCCCCTTTTTATAAGCCTCATTGAACAAGAACATTTCACATTCTATCTGACTATCCTCTCCCCAGCCTACATCCACCTTCTTAAACACATGTATATTTAAATATTTTAACTCAATGGGGGGGGTAATTTGCTTTTTTTATCATAATGGATAAATATATCATTACGTTCATCATCAAGGAGCAATAACAATTTATTTAAAATATCGTACTCATTATGAGCCATAATTAAAAACGCATGTTTGGACATATTTAAAACAATTTTATATTAACCTTACGAATCAAACCAAAAACTTGACTCTTTTCTTGATCATTCATATTTATAATAAAATTTATCAATACATAAATCGCAGAGAACGCCAATATGCTGACACACAAATCAAACACAGAAATAATAGAAATATAAAATTTCAAACAAAAACAAAACGCAATTACAAACAAGGGAAACAAAGACATCCTCATCACCTGTTTCCAATACATAACAACATCAATTTCAGCTATTTTATAAAAAACAAAGTTAGAAACTAAAACATTCGACACAAAAATTGAGATAGATATTGCACATGCACATCCATAGATTCCAAAATAATTGGCAAATGGAAAAGTCAACATCAAACCTATTAATGAAATCATAATCATAGGAGCAGACCTGTATTTTAATTTATCTTTCGCCTGCAACACTACAATTCCCACATTACTAATCAAATCAAAGAAAAATGGTATCATTATGATTAGAGTAATGTAATAAGTTTGTACATAATCTTCTCCTCCCCAAAGTATAATGAATTCCTTCCCAAAAATGATAAAACCAACAAGTATAAATGACATCACAAAATATTGCAAACGCCCCACCCGAATAAACAAATCAGAGATCTCATTTTCCGTCCCTTCTCGTGCAGCCAACGCAGTAACTTTGGGCAACAGAACACTGTTTAATGCCGTCGAGAAAGAAGTAAACAGAGACTTCAACTGAATGGCCAGCGCATAAATCGCCACTGTTGTCGCACCTCTGTAAATACCCAACACGATCTGTCCTACGCTGCTATAAAAATGAGAAACGATAGAATCCAAAAAAATCCAAAACGAATAAACTGATATTTCCCGCAAGAATCCCCAACGAAAATGTCCGAAACAAACCTTGATCCTAATCCTATAAAAACAATACCAAGCATTCACGCTTAATGTCAGCACATTGAACAAAGTAGTAACAACCACCATTGCAACAGCTTTATACCCTACGCTTAGCAATACTACCATCACTAGGGGATTCAACACTATACGAACTATATTGACCAATTTCTGAAAAACAAAATTCTCATAAGCGGTGATAACGGCTCCCCAAATACTCATCGGAAAAGTAAAAGCCAAATTAAAACACATCAACAGCATCATCACACGGATCTTCTCCAAATCCTCCGCTGTCATAGACATATCAAACAAGTGGTCTACATTGGCATAGATTCCTAATCCTATGGAAAAAGCAACAATCCCAATAAAAGAATAAAGGACAAGAAACATTCCAAACATCTCATATTGTTCCTTAACCTTCCCATCAGCCCTAAATTTAGCGGTATAACGAACAATCGCGTTTGCGAAACCTAAATCCAATATCGTCAGATAAGCGACTACGGATGCTACTAGAGAATACAAGCCATACTCATTTTGCCCCAACATCCGTAACATATATGGAGTATAAAGCAAGCCGACTATATTGTTCAGCCCAATAGAAATATAAGATAAAAAAGCTCCCGCTTTAAGTTGATTTATTGCCATAAAAGGTAGTACACAAAACACTTCCATCCCGCCGACAAACCACAGGACAAAAAACGAGTGTCTTTATTTAAAATGAGTTTAAACTATATTTATCGTGATAAATTACCAAGACAAATCGCTCAGCATAATACAAATAGTAAAGTACGAATTTACAATATTATTGGTAGACGATCAAGCTCTCGAGTTTGGCTAACAATTTACGTGTGGGTTCCAACAAAGGCAATACATCCTCACGCTCAAAATCAAGGTAGCATGCGCCTTCTCTTTACGATAAGCGACAACCGCTGTTATATCTTCCGCACTCAAACTCATAGCAATCGTATCCCCTCGTCTTTTACGTTGTGTACAAAGGGGGAGAAATGGTATCTCATCCAATCTTTCAAGGTGTAAAGCACCGGGCTGACGCACTCGTTTAACGACCAACCTAGTTCCACTAACGGATAAGATACATTGTCATAATCCTCCGCCTCGATTTTTAGCTTGTCCAACAAGATCAATATATCCCAATCCGAATCTGGACGTGCCTCGTCCCTAGCCTGCGAGCCATACAAAAAAAGCATGTCCCCCAGCCGGTACAACCTTACGCAAGGTCTCTTTTATTCGATTTAATACGTCCGTTCTCATAAACTCTATGACATTTATTTTTTCACTTGGTACAAAGGTAAGTTTGCAGCTTTCAAGGAGTGAATACATAAACCCTATATTCGATGCGGCAAAATGGCTGCCACTGTGCAACCAGTTACGGCGACCAATGGCTATGTGTCGGAACATTCGTTCGATGGCATTATTGTGCATCTTATGAGTTCCAGTCTGCTTAATGAAGACTATCGCTTTACCCAATTCTCAATAGCCAATCCCTTTATATTCGCAAAATGCTTTACATTATCTGTAACTAGGATCAAGTTGCCGCTACAGGCTGCTGAACCTATGAGCAAATCAAAATCCTCTATGGATACACCCAACGAACGAAGGCGATTCTTTTCTTGAGCGTAGAACTCGATGGAGTCTGTAAAAGGTACAATGTTTATCAACCTAATAAATCGATCTATCAAATCAAGGTTCTCTTTGATACGATTCCATATTTACGACGGAACAGAAAAACACAAATACTCGTATCCAAAAGGTATTTCTTCATATCACAGTTCTATTTCACGATTTGAAGTTCGTGAATTTCGGATATCCTCTATGATCGACTCAGCGGAACGGGAATCTTTCCACTCCCCGGCAAATTGCGAGGCCCAATTATCATCTATGGACTGATCCTTGCTTAACAATGATTTAGAAAGCCGGGATATTAGCTCTAACTTCATATCCGAACTCAAGTTTTTAAGGATACTCCAATAAGTATCCATATTCGGAATATTCATTTCAGGAACGATCGTCGCATTCATAACTCATTTTCTTTATTAGGCAAATATATCCATTTTCTCCTTTATCGCAAACATTTCTCCTCTAAATATCAAAATATGCAGTCTCTCTACCCCTCCCCCAGCACATTCTTCACAATCGCCCGCCGGATATTGCGCAAGCTCTTGCCTTGCTTGAAGGGGAGCAGGGGGATGATGGCGTTGATGAATTCCTTGCTCTTGATCAGTTTGGCCGGTTCCACGCAGTCGCAAAAGACCTCGTTGAAAAGGTCGGTCAGCACCGTTTGGCAGAGGGTGGCCACATCCGGGCATTGGGCGATTCGCTTTACGAAGTCGTGACGTACCTCCTCGTCTTGGATATAGGAGGCTAATAAATCACACGGCTCCGGATCCGGCCTCACGTCCTTTTCCGAAACGACCTCCGGCTTTTCTCCCGGGTCCAAGCAAATATATTGAATGGCAAACATGGCGTTGGGCAGCACCTGTATGTTCTCGCCATGGATGTGCAGCACACACGGGCTCGCTTTCTCTTCACTCATATCTTCTTCTTTTTCCTGTCACCGAATTACTTTTATGCGCAAATAACTTACCGATAGGTGCAAATAACTTACCGGACCGTTTTTTCTCACTCTTTTACCTTTCCTTTACCAGCCTAAACTTTAAATCAAACGAGTTAATGAAAGAATGTATCATGTCCTTTTTCAACGCCCCCATCTCCAATCAAGTGCCGAGCGGCGTGACCAGTGTCAAACAGTTGCATACCTATATCACCTCCAACGAGTGGCTGAAAGAACGAACGCTCAGCGTACAGGACGCTTTGAGCGACGAGAAACGGTTCCGCAAACTGAAGCAAAACTTACTGCCATACGTCACACCGGCCGGGGTCTTCTCCTATCGCAAGGAAGACCGCCTGTTATTCCTTTCCGGAGAGTTTGTCATCGATATCGACCATCTCCCCTCGCCGGAGGAAACCCTCCACTGGCGAGACACCTTGTTCGCCGATAATAAACTGAGACCGGACCTAGCTTTCGTCAGCCCAAGCACCACAGGTGTGAAACTGCTCGTCCCCTACCGGCTCTCACCCAAGGCTTCCATAGAGGAATCTTTTGATAAGGCACGGCTATCGGCATGGGAATACCTGAAATGGAAATACGGATTGAATGCGGATGCCTCAAACGCCGATCTCTCAAGGGC
>OGMU01000868.1_pt1 | contig 10719 bp, 7 predicted proteins | sample 1573331 | NCBI WGS metagenome assembly OGMU01 (sample SAMEA2581990, study PRJEB24529) | metagenome | biome: Human gut stool | place: China | collected 2011
CGGTGGTTTCGGGAGCCAGTTTCACCGTTGTGGTGAATTCTTTGGGTATGCTGAAAGCAATGATGAGTCCCACCATTGTTGCAAATCCGCAGCATTTTATGAAGAAACGTCGTTTTTTCCACAGGTAGCCGGAGAGGGCGATCAAATCGATCTCCGATTGTGGAGACGATGGGGTATGATTGTTTTTGTCCATTTATTTACTTTAAAAGATTGATCATTGATGTTATCATTGCTGCCATTGATGTGACAGAACTGCCGACGCTCATGATTTCAGCCAGACTTGCCCGGCGGTCGCGTTGCGTCTTGGCGGGGACTACGATTTCGCAGCCAGGTTCGACCTTGGGGTAACGTTTGAAGAAAATCATTTTACGTTGTGTGGTCGCCACTTTTCCGTTCATGTAGATAACGATGGGATATTTGCGGGCAATGTCGTTGTAGCCGCCAGCCTGTGAGAGACAGTCACGGACGTCCATTCCTTTTGTATAGGTCACACTGTTAGGATAGGTAACGGAACCGCTCACCTTCACCGTACTTTGCTGTTGGGGGATGTAAAGCACATCTCCGTCGCGTAACACTAGGTCGTCGGCACTTCCCGGATGGGCGAGCGCTTTTTGTAGGTCGATGCCTACGGGATACTCCTTCAGGTTGGCAAGCGAAACGGAGATCGAGTCACGACTTTGCTTGCTATTGTTACTCAATTGTAAGAGAGTTTCGATTTGGCGCAACTCATCTGTCGTCAGTTTACGTTTTAGACTGGCTCCCCGCACATAGGCGTCTGGAGTGATGCCGCCCGATTGTGCAATCAGTTCGCTTAAACGCGTATTCTTTTTCTTTAAAGTATAGTTGCCGGCAAAAGTAATCTCGCCTCCGACTTTCACTACTTGTTGCTTTTGGTAACCAGGTGAGAAACGGACGAATACTTCGTCGAATGGTTCGAGGGTGAAAAGCGTATCGCCGGAGGTTACTGCCAGTCCTTCGTCGAGGGTGAAGTTAAATGTCTCGGCTGTCTGGTTACTGCTCCGGGTGGCGGACGGATCTTTGAGCCGTCGTGCCACTTCTACGTTGATGATTGAGGCTGCTTCGCGCAGGCCGCCGGCGAGGACGATAACATCCTCTACTGTCAGATTCTTACGGAAGGGCAATACGGTATCGGGAGCGTTGACTGCTCCGCTCACTTTGACGGTATAAGGTTCATGGAGGTCAAACAGGGAAGGGATATATAGTTGGTCCTCCTTCTGTAGTTCGATGTCAGGAACCTTCCCGTTCAAAATGTCTACAATATTGATGGCGATAACCGAACTGGTGAAGTCTGGGTTGAGCCTTGTGATCTGTGCGCGTCCTACAAATTCGTCTCCTTTAAGTCCCGAAGCCTGTTCTATCAATTGTTTGACAGTATGTACGTCCGGACTCAACTCATATTCGCCAGGACGCCAGACTGCACCGGAAATGATAATTCGGTTATCGTAGTAGGGGATGACTGAATCCACCATCAGCGAATCGCCGTCTTGCAGCACAAATGTTTGGAATTGTTCTTCGTTAACTGTGGCAATCTTGTAGCGGTCGCCGGCTTTGCGTTTCACTCGTATACTGCCAGTGTAGGCATCTCCTGTAAAACCACCTGCCATGTCGAGCAGGTCGGCAAGTGTCTCTCCTCGTCGAAGTTCGTATGTACGGTCTCTTTTCACTTTACCACCGGCGGTGACAAGCTGTTCGTAGGGACCGATAATGATCATGTCGTTGTCTTCCAGACGTATATTCGTTTCATATTTACCATTCAGCAGATAGTCGTATACATCGAGGCTGGCGATCTCTTTGCTGTTCCGGTATACTTTTATGTTTCTCAGTGATCCGATATCGTTTACTCCTCCTGCTGCATAAAGGGCGTTGAAAAGCGTGGCGAGAGATGAGAGTGTATAGGTCCCGGGTGCGACGGCTTCGCCGACAATATTGACTTTAATGCTGCGAATTTGCCCCAGTCCGACAGAAACGAATGTGTTAGGTTGACTGCCGTCAAGCGTTGCCATGATTTTACCCAATTCCTGCCGGATGCGATTCTCTGCCGCCTCGATAGTCAGTCCGCTTAGGGATACGGGACCGACATTGGGGATCAAGATCGTTCCGTCGGGAGAAATACTGAGTTTCAAGTTCAGTTCCGAATCTCCCCATACATTGATCAGCAACTCGTCTCCTGCTGATAGAACATAATTTTTAGGCGTCGGCATATTAAGAGAGGTTATGTAGGCAGAAATATTATCGGAAAAGATCTCACGCCCAAAAACAATATTTTCCAAAGGCTGCTTCGGTTTATGTTCGTCGCGTTGCTCCGTCAGTGGGAGTAGTGCTTGCTGAGTAGGATGGGAACGGTCGGATACGGTATTTTCTGTAGCAGGCTTAATGATTTGGTTGATACCGGTTTGTTCTGTCCTGTGTTTGGCTATTTCTCTTTGTATTTGTTCCTCTGTCATCCCGGCAGCACGGGCTTTATCAATTAATTCCTGTGGGATTTGTGCCTGTATGGCAATTGATATTAGCAGGAGCAGGAATCCAATGATACATTGTGGCAGATACCGTTGTCTTGTCCTTTGACGACCTAACGGCTTTCGATGGCATAATACAGCTTGTTTTTTGTCAAGATTTTTCATATTACTTTTTCTATTGTTTGAACGATTCGTTGGCTTGCAGTTCCGTCTCCATAGGGGTTTACTGCTTGGCTCATACGGTTATAATAGGTATTGTCATCCAGTAAGTGGGACACTTCAGTTACAATCCGGGCGTAATCTGTTCCTACTAACTTCACTGTCCCTGCGTCAAGTGCTTCCGGCCGTTCTGTTGTGTCACGCATGACAAGCACCGGTTTTCCCAAACCCGGAGCCTCTTCTTGTATGCCTCCGCTATCGGTTAGGACAAGTGTCGACTTCTCCATTAGATAGACGAAAGGAAGATACTCCAAAGGCTCTATAAAGAACAGGTTAGGGAGATAAGCATTTCCGAATATTTCGTGAATGGGCTTCCTTACATTTGGGTTCAAGTGCATAGGGTAGACAAAGTCTACCTCCGCATACTGCTCTGCCAGAGTCTTTATTGCCCGGCATATTTGGATAAATCCATCGCCGAAGTTTTCCCGGCGATGACCTGTTATTAAAACCAGTTTGCGGCTGTTTTGTTCGGCAAGTGGAGTTGTTTCATAACCTGCAGACATCAGTTCGGTGTCAAGTTGCTTAAGTAGGGTATTCATTTCTTCCGGCCAAGGACTGTAGATGTTGTGCGTGCGTAACCCTGCTTCTACATGACCGACCGGTATTTGTTGGTAGAAGGCCGCGAGTGCTGAAGCTGTCGAAGTTGTGGTATCTCCATGGACCAGGACGATATCTGGTTTCGCTTCCTGCAGAACTCCTCTCATTCCTGTCAGTACCCGGGCTGTTATATCGTATAGGTCCTGTCCTTGCCTCATTATGTTGAGATCGTAATCGGGTCGGATATTAAAAAGCTTTAGGACTTGGTCCAGCATTTTCCTGTGTTGTCCGGTAACACAGACGATGGTTTCAAATTTATTTTTTTTCTGTTGGAAAGCTTTTACTAATGGTGCCATTTTAATTGCTTCAGGACGGGTTCCGAAGACGAGCATTATTTTCTTCATGTTGTTTCTGTTTAGATTTTTCCAGTCTTGACCAGTATCAAGAATTTGATTAAATGTATTTGTCGTTTGATGCGCGAAGGTTGTTTCAATAGGCGGTATGCAAATTCGAGATTGTGCTTTATCCACCATTCGGGTGCTCGTTTCACGTTCCCTGTATAGACGTCGAAACTTCCTCCTAATCCTTGGTAAATTGCGGGATGTGCCTGATACATTTTTTCCATCAATAACTCTTGTTTGGGTGATCCCATTGCAACGAATATGACATCCGGCTGTTTTGTCTTGATGTCTTCGATCAGTTCTTCCTGTTCTGTCTCTGTTTGTATGTATCCGTTACGGTACCCCGTTATCTGTATTCCGGGAAAGTCTTCTTTCAATCGGGAGATGGTCTTCTCTATTACGGGCTGTTTACTCCCGACCAAGTAGAAGGTTTTTTCTTTTTGATACAGAGCTGTTATAATCTTCAACCACAGTTCGCATCCCGCGATCTTGACGGCATCCACGGCTCCGTGCTGCTGCACTGCCATAACTGCTCCTATGCCATCGCAATATCCAATATTCCTGTTCACAATATTTTGTATTTGCTCGTTCGCATGCAGTATCTTCTCCGCATTTATCGCTACTAATATCCCTTTATGTTCCTCCACATATTCCAGCAAACTGGAATCTGAGGGAAAGGGGTGGACTTTTATTCCGTTTAGTTGTATTCTGTTGTCGTTCATGATTGTTGCATTAATTGTCCGAATTTTTTGGTCTGAATACCTTCTTTGATTATTCTGGCAGGATTACCGGCTACGATGCAGTTGGCAGGTATATCTTTTGTAACGACAGATCCGCTTCCGACAATTACGTTATCGTTAACTTTTACTCCACACATGATGATCGCATTTACGCCAATAAAGCAACGTTTACCAATGTAGGTGTCGGCTTTAGCAGGTTTGGAAAAGTCATGAGCTAAAATAACAGCTCCAGATGCAATGAAGCTTTCTTCTCCAATGTGTACTCCTTTGGGATTACTTTTATCGAGTTTGGCACCAAATGAGAGTTTTGCGCTTTTATCAATATTCATTTGATAGATTCGTGTATAAATAAAATGCATCCCGAAGGTGATACAGTCTCTGATTATTTCTCTGATTTTTACTATCATAGTTGCTGTTTTAAACTGGTGATGTCAATCCATTTACTCATTTGATCTGTCAGTTCTGGGGTAATATTACTGATGACGTCTGGAGTAAAAGTCATTTCTCCAAAGATAGGGGATCCGTTGATAAGATATAAATCTACTCTAACGAAAGGAAAGGGTTCAGATAAACGTGAAGCAATTGATATCATTTCTTCTAATGCGCTTGGACGAGGAATTATATCTGATATCGGACAGCGAGAATTTACAAATTCAGGATAGGCATTCCAATCCATGTCATAAACCATAACCGAATAATTATGTGTGTTTTCTTCCCTGTCTGAATAAATAACGACATATTTAGGAACTCCATTAAAGCAAAAAAATTTGTAATCGATGAGTGATTGTTCGCTTTTTTTTGTCTGCTCCATAAATTTTTCTGCAATAATAAGAGGTTCTATCTGTGTATAATGCAATTGTCCGGTTAATTCTCCATATGGAAATTTTAACCATTTATTTAATTTATGATTTGTCTCTTTTATATTTAGGATATTTTTATCCTTTACTATAATATTTGTTGCACAGCTATTTGTCGTTTTTAATACAAAGGATTTAGGCAATAGGCTATAGTCGATTTCTATAGCTGAATTGTATATACCATAAATTTTGTTTACATATTGTTCTCCGCATCTATCAATCACATATTCTCTTACTCTGTATTTGTCGGCTAATTTACTCCACATAGAAGTGTCAGAATAAAGTGATAGCCATAGAATTTTTTCCATAAATGACTGTGGCTTCTTTAAATTGGGGAACTTTTTATAATCTTTACAATATCTGATCTTCCAAATTATATTGGGAAATTTCTTTAATAAAGGGGAGAATGGAGTTGCAGCTTTTATAAGAACTGACTTGATAAAAATATTCATATGAATTTTTATTGATTAATATATGTTGAATTATAGATTGAATTTAGAAAAATGTAGTTCTATTTTTCTAATGATTGATATAGATGATCCAATTGTTTTTCTATTGCTGGAGGATAGAATTTTTCTGCTTTCTTTCCAGATTGATGTCCCATTTCTGAAAGATATTCTGGATGATCGATTAAAAATAGGATTGCTTCGTAAAGTTGTTTCTTATTTCCAGGTTCAATAAGAATACCGTTAACATTGTTTTCAACAAGATCTGTAATACCTCCAACTGGTGTTGCAATTATGGGCAGTTGGTAGGACATGGCTTCAAGAATGGATATACCAAATGATTCAAAAATAGAAGGATGGACAAATATGTCAGCAGTTCGGAATAATTTTTCTTTTCTTTCATTGTCTACCCATCCATGGTATTTGATAAAAGAAGAAAGTTGATGTTGCTGTATGAATTCATTCATAGTTTTTGTATCTCCTGTACCTCCAATATGGTAGATAATTTTGTTTTGCAACATTTCTTTGTTTTTCGCAAAACATTCTAATACATCAAATATTCCTTTTCTACTATCTATGGCTCCAATGAAAAGAAGATGGAGCTTTTGGTCGTTCTTTTTAATGGGACCAACACTGGGCTTATAGGTGACATTGGGAAGGAGAAAAATATTATTATTGAGTTTTTGTTCTTTTAAATAATCGATAAAATAATTAGAAACAGTCACCAATACATCTGCTTTATGGCAGACAAATCGAACAAAAGATCGGTGATTCTCGTAGAATTGTTCAAATTTTGCTCCATGTATATGTAAAATGACTTTTTTTCTGAAAACTTTAGCACAAAATACATAAATCGATTGACGATAAAAATCAGTAAATGATGCTGTATGTATATGCACAATTCGGATTGGCTTGAATATACAATAATAGCAACATCGTAATAAGGCAGATATGCTTAATGCTGTTTTCTTAAACAGATTTCCTTCTTGATGTGAAGCAATGAAATTAAATTTCTTGAACATCTTTGAATAAGATTGTATGAGGATTGCAATCCCTCCTTTGCCGTTTGTGTCAGTTCCTATAGTTAGGATATTTTTACTTTTATTGGATATCATGATTAAAATAAAGATGATTACTAATTACCCAGTAAACTCCTAACAGTGGAGCTAATTGAGTTGAAAAAAAAGCATGTCCTGCTGTATAGGCGATTCCTAACCATAGTATACTTCCTATACTTGTTATAAATGATAAAGAATTCCGACTTCTTTTTATAAAAAAAGGTCGGATGAACTGGAATACTAAAAAAAGTTGTGCAAGGATGATAAGCCCTCCCAGAACAAATCCGAAGGATAATATGATATCGTAAAAATCAGATTCTATATTTTTTACTTTTTCTTCTGGGTCGTATATGCTTGCTACAGCAAATCGTCCTCCTGAAATACCCTTACCCAAAAGAACCTCTGTTAAGTTGAATTCAGAAATAACTTGTTTACCGGTATTGATCAATTGCTCTCTTGATGATACTAACGAATTAGCTGAAAAGCGTTCAAGTGTAAAATTATCATATTGAATAATAGTTTCATATGTTATGATAGCAGAATATACGATAGCGATTGACATACAAAATATTATAAGTATCCGGGTTTGCCATCGGAGCCGAATAAGGCTGTCTTTGAAAAAAAAGAAATAGCCTAAGAAAAGTCCCCAATCTGTCAGAATTCCAATAATACCGACACGAGAACCGATAAGAATTGTTCCGACTGATGCAATAAATGTCAGTAAAAAATAAAATACATTCCGTTTGTAAAAGGAATACCAAATACAAAGTAATACAGCTAGAACCATATATACTCCCAATGCATTGCCGTCTGCGTAATATCCAGAGTATCCGAATCCAAATTTATCACTGTATGAAAGAATCCCGGTTTGTGTAATCATAGAGAATATATTAATTGCACCTATAAGTGAAGTTGTATAAACAACAAGTCTGATTAATTTCTCAAGGCTGAATATTTTACGGTAATAATAAAAATAAAAAAGGATGCAGAAGGTGTAGACAAACTTGAATAGATAGTCTATGTCCATTGCTGCATCTATATATTTTCCTGTAAAAGACCAAATAGCAAATGCCATTGAAATTAGGATTGTAATAATCCAAAATAAGAGAGTTAATAATGTGCTTAAATTTTTTAGTAAAAACTTCATAGTTAGGCATAATATGAATCCTCTAAAAGCTATTCCGATTGGTAAATGCACTCCTTTAAATTCCTGGATGTATCCATTTGCTGAGTCAAAAAAAATAGAAATGAAAAATAATATAAAAGGAAGTACTTGTATATAGAAGTTGTCTATGCTTATGGAGATAGGCTTAGCTATTGTAAATGTTTTCATATTCTTCCGTTATGTGTTTAATTGTAAACCTCTTGGCATTTGCAATGCCTCGTAAAATTAATTTTTCCCTATATTTATCATCTGAGATAAGTTTTTGAAATCCTTTTCTAATGGAGCTTACATCATAAGGATTGATATAGTGAGCTGTATTTGCTGCTATTTCTGGGATAGAAGTTATTTTACTGGTTAGTAAAACTCTTCCAGTAGCATTGGCCTCTATTATAGGCATTCCAAAACCTTCATATAAAGAAGGAAAACTGACGATGTCACATTCTTGGTATAATCTAATGATATTTTGAAAGGGAATATCCAAATAATTTTTATATTGGATATGATTCTTTTTTAATTGCTCTATATGTTCTTGTTTTAAAATCCCTACAATGATTAGTGTACAGGGTATATTGCGTAATGCTTTTATTGTGCGTAGCAGATTTTTGCGCATGCCTGTTCCAATATGGAGGATATGAGGATTTTCTTTTCGGAATTCTTTTGGGTGAAAATGAATAACTTCATTATAGGGATTATAGACAATGCTGATTTTATTTTTTACTCTTGGAGTTATCTGTTTGATTTCATTCGCTGTATATTGGGAAATACAGGTGATATGTTTGGCAAAATGATTAGGCAGAATGAACCAGAACCATTTTCTAATAAATCGCTTTAGGAAAGATGATGATTGTAATAGAGTTCCTGTATCATGCCAAGTGAGAATTACATTACCTTTTAAAAATAGAGAGATATAAGCTATTTCAGGTGAAAAAATGTGATTGATATCTCCTTGGTGTTTTTGAGCGAACCTAATATTTCGAATGATTCCTTTCCAGGTATTTCCGTGTTCAGGCAAAGTAATAACTTTTAATCCTGATATTCGGGATGCAAGCGAATATGCCAGTTCTTCTATACTGTTAAGTCCTGTCGACTTTTTACGTAAAAATAAGGCCTTTGAACACATTGTTATGATTTTGTAGTTTGAATGGTACGAATTGCTTTTTTGTAAATAAGAGAACGCTCAGCCGTCTTTAGTCCGACTGTCAATAGTACGATGGTGGTTGAACTTACAGTAATAATACATATAAGTATAAATCCGGTGAATGTGTCAGGAATATATTGGGACAGCCCTGTCGGAATAATAGCTGCAAGTATGAAGACTAAGAGACTTCGACCAATCACTTCTATGATGAAGTTGGAAATATGCATAGGTATTAATGCATTAAGTATCCATATTCGTGCTATTAAAGCAATGAGTTCTGTCAGGATAGATATATACATGACTGTATAAGGTGGATATCCGGATTTTAATACAATATAGGATATTGGTATATCCAGCAATGTAATCCCTAAAATTATGGTTTGAAATAGTTTTATTTTTCCTTTTGCTTGTATAGCAGTGGCTACAGGTCCAGTTATACTGTTTATTAAAGTTACAATCAATACCAATCGTAAAAACATGACAGTATATTCTGGTACAATACCTAGCCAAAGATGTAATATATAAGGAGTTTTGATAAGTACAGGTAATGTTAAATACAGTAAGAGGAAAAATGAATAACGGGAACTATTATGTACTAATACCATCATTGAATTTGTATCTCCCATTGCATATCGTTTAGTTATTTGCGGTTTCATTGCAATTTGGAAGTTTGATACAAAATTATAAATTCCGGCATTTACTTGATAGGCTACACCACGTGCAGCGTTTACTGCAGGTCCGAAAAATAGATTGATTAGTATATTTATTCCTTGCATTTTGAGTGAATATCCGATGTTACCTAAAAAGCTCCATCCGGCAAAGCTTAACATTTTATGTAGTAATTGTTTATCTATGTCATTTCGAAACTTACATTCTTTAAAATACTTTTTGCAATATAAAGTATACATGATGCTTATCAATAAAGTGACGAAAGACATTAAGATTGCATATAAAATTAGTTTATCTGACGCTGAGCCCTTCAACAAAAAAACAATCGCTAATTGTAATATAACTTCAAGTATACTTACATAGGCATATACTTTCATATGTTCATGGGCTACTATACTGGCATTATAGGGAACGCTGAATATTTTAATAATGAATGTCAGGATTGAGAATTGGAACACCCAATTTGCAGCAATTATTCTTGAAGTTGGTATATTCATTTTATGATTGAGAAACCATAGACCTACTGTTTCTGCTAATATAAGTAGGAAAAAAATAATAATCAGGTGAATGATAAGAGATGTGGAAAAAACTTTTTGCAGTTGTTGTCCATCATTTTTCCCTAATTCGTAGGTGAGAAACCGTTGAGAAACATCAATCATTCCCACATTTAGAAACTGGAACATTAATACAATGCCACCTACTACGTTGTATATGCCATAATCATCAATTCCCAAAACATTTAAAACGACTCTGGATGTGTAAAGTGATACTAATAGGATGACTAGTGTCCTGAAATATAAGAATAATGTATTTTGAGCTATCCGTTTGTTCGTATTGTGAGACATACTTTTTATTCTATAATTTCTTAAACACCCCGCAAAAATCCAATATCACTTTTTCTTCGTTGTGAGGTAATGTTTTGAATTCTTTGTGGGAGACGAGGAAGGCGACGATGTCGGCGCGGGTGTAGGCGGATTTGTAGTCGGTCAGTTTGAAGACTGGATGTTCGTGA
>OGMU01000876.1_pt1 | contig 10605 bp, 13 predicted proteins | sample 1573331 | NCBI WGS metagenome assembly OGMU01 (sample SAMEA2581990, study PRJEB24529) | metagenome | biome: Human gut stool | place: China | collected 2011
TATACAGCTTAAATGACAGAATAAAAAGTGGGGATAACGTTTTCAATAACGCATCCCCACTCAAGCTTAGTTAATGTACTGAATCTCATTTTTCAATTCTGTACCCCCATGAAAGCATTTCGTTGCGACCTACTTCACTGAGGATTTTTCTAATTAATGAACTCATTTTCTTTGCCATAATCTTTAAACCTTTAAAATTACTAATACCTGAAAACTAAAAAACTTAAATCTTCTCTTTGGGGAGTATGCCAAGTGTTGAGTATCCCCAAACATGTACATCGGCATTGCCGATCTTTCTAAACAATCTTTCTAACTTTTTCATTTTGTTATCCTCCTAATTACATGTTTTATAACACAAAAATACGACCATTGTTTATAGATTGAGCCGAAAAAGGAAAGAAATTTATGTTTTATAGCATATTAATTGATTTGCATCAATTAATTTATTTGTTATAAGGCAGAATTATAATTTCAATGGCAGCAAATATGACAAAAAGGCACGGAAGATAATCTTCCATGCCTTTTTACTATATGATACCTATTATATAAATAGGAAAAGAATCCTTATTTCGTCGGAGTCTGTGCTAATGTAGCCACCAGGAAGTCATAGAACTTCTGTACGGTAGGAATCAAAGCTCTTTCATCCGGTGAGTGCGGCGAACGCAATGTCGGACCAAATGAAATCATATCCAACCCCGGAATGATAGCACCGATAATACCACATTCCAAACCTGCATGAATTACTTTCACTGCGGGTTCTACTCCAAACTGCTGTTTATAAGATTCCTTCATCGCATGCAAAATAGGTGATTCAACGTTCGGCTGCCATCCTGAATAGCCGCCAGTCATTTCTACCTTCATGCCTGCCATAGAGAAGCAAGACTCAAGACTGGTAGTCAGATACTCTTTCATACTATCGCTGGAGCTACGAGCCAAAATTTTAATTTCCGCTTTTCCACCGGCAATTGTTATAATAGCAAGGTTGGAAGAAGTCTCTACCGTATCGGGAACGGTCGGAATCATACGGGTCACACCATTCTGACAAGCAAAGATGGCATCAATCAGATTATCCTGAATTTCTTCGGGCACTTCACCGGCAGGAAGCTCCACACGTTCTGCCGTAAAGCTGATCGGAGTTTCGATTGCAGAGAACTCTTCATTGAACAAGTCTTCGCAATATTTCACCAAGCCCAGCAGTTCCTCTTCGTTTTCAGCAGGAATGGCAAGTACCGCACATGCCTCACGAGGAATCGCATTGCGCATATTACCACCGTCCCAGCTTACCAGGCGGGCTTCATAGCTGGCAACCGCTTCACGCACGAAACGTACCAACAGCTTATTGGCATTGGCGCGCCCTTCATTGATTTCCAATCCGGAGTGTCCACCACGCAAACCTTTCAGACTTACTTTAACAGCGACGTCGCCTTCTTCGGGAGCTACTTCCTTATATTCCAGCGTAGCAGTCACATCCATACCACCGGCACAACCGATATACAGTTCGCCTTCGTCCTCAGAGTCAAGGTTCAGCAGAATTTCCCCTTGCATAGTTCCGGGTTTCAAACCGAATGCACCATACATTCCCGTTTCTTCATCCTTGGTTATCAGAGCTTCCAATGGGCCATGCTTCAAGTTATTATCTTCGAGCACCGCCATAATGGCAGCTACTCCCAAACCATTATCTGCTCCCAGCGTGGTTCCTTTGGCTTTCACCCAATCACCGTCAACATAGGTTTCAATGGGATCTGTTGTAAAATCGTGAATAGTATCGTTGTTCTTCTGAGGCACCATGTCCATATGCGCCTGAAGGATGATGCCTTTGCGGTTTTCCATACCCGGAGTGGCAGGCTTACGAATAATAACATTGCCGACCCCGTCGGCAAATGATTCCAACCCCAAGCCTTTTCCAAAATCAATAAGGAATTTGGTAATCTTCTCCATATGTCCTGACGGACGGGGAATCTGGGTCAGTGAATAAAAGTGCTTCCATACATTCTGTGGAGCTAACTGTAAGATTGTACTCATAATTCTAAAAAGTTAGTTTTCGCAAATATAACGGTTTATTCTCGGAAAGTACAATAAACCGGGATTTTTCTAAAGTACTAAATCATCAGCTATCTTAAACATGGCTTTTACATCTTCACATATTGCGATAGAACATCTGCACCTAATATAGCTACCATATTTAGGAATTTCTCCCACTTCTATATCCAAGCAACAATATCGTTTAAAGAAACCAATCTTCCAACAACCTTTAGGTTTCAGTACTTATAAGGAAGTACTGAAGTACTTGCAAAGAAGTATTACAGTACTTTTAAAGGAGTACTCTCTATAAGTACTGTCTCTGTCCTCTAACACAAGAAGTGACAATATAGGAACCCACCACAAGAAACGTCTATTTCTTTGCCCTATTCGCCAACGCCAGGTGCAACGACCCGTAGATGCCCAACACTATCACCAGCAACGTCTGTATGCCATGCACTATCAGAGCAAATATACCCGCATCCGTAGCATTTACCCCATAAAGCATCATCATAGTGATGACAGCAAAGTGCCAGGGTCCTGCCCCGTTGGGCGTGGGAACAATGACTGCAAACGTTCCGCCGACAAACATCACCAGTCCGGCAAGGAAACTAAGGTGCTCCGTAAACTGGAAGCAATAGAAAGTTATATAGAAATGATAGAAATAGCATAGCCAAATAAGTAAAGTGTAAAGAACAAACAAAGGCACATTCTTCACATTCTTAAGTGACATCACACCTTCCCATATATTCAAGACTACTCCCTTTACCTTTTCAAAAAAAGAGAGCATACGCAACAGAAAATAGAGAAGTACCAAAACACCAATAATAGAAAAAAGAGCCACATAAAACCAAGGGGAAGTCACAAGATGCACCAGCGAAGGAATCTTGGTGCCCGTCTCCTCGAAAAAACGGAAAAAGACAGGCATCTGCGCCAAAAAAGTAATCCCCGTAATCAGCAGAATGCAAAGCGTATCTACCAACCGCTCCGTCACCAGCGTCCCCAGGGACTTTGCAAAGGAAACATTATCATATTTGGCAAGTACTCCACAACGCGAAACCTCTCCCACACGGGGCAGTACCAGATTGGTGGCATAAGATACAAAAATGGCATCAACGCAATCGCTTGTTTTGGGATGAGCATCCAGCGGCTCCAAAGTCTGCTTCCAACGCCAGCCTCGTAACACATGGCTCATCACACCGAAGAACAAGGACAACAACATCCACCACCAGTTCGTCTGATGAAGGAGAACTTCTTCTGCCTTTGAAAAGTCAAAATCACGATATACCCAATAGAGGATAAAACCACCCAATAAAATGGGTAAGATGATTTTCAACGTCTTTTTTAGCAGCTTATTCATACGATATTCCCAAATTCTTCATTCTTCATTCTTCATTCTTCATTGAAAAGAACTACCTTTGCTCCGTGTAAAGATAGGTTGTTGTTCACACTACAGCCTACGTTTACGGAGCAAAAGTAATGATTTAGTTGATACATGAGAGTAGTTAAACCTAAAAAGTTTCTCGGGCAACACTTCCTGAAAGACCTGAAAGTGGCACAAGACATCGCCGACACGGTAGATGTCTGTCCCGAAATTCCCATCCTCGAAGTTGGTCCGGGAATGGGAGTACTGACCCAGTTTCTTCTGCCCAAAGAGCGCAACGTCAAAGTAGTAGAACTGGACTACGAGTCAGTGGCCTACCTACGGGAAGCCTATCCGCAACTGGAAGACAACATTATTGAGGACGACTTCCTCAAAATGAACCTGCAACGGTTGTTTGGCGGGCAACCTTTTGTGCTGACGGGAAACTATCCTTATAATATCTCCAGCCAGATATTCTTCAAAGTCCTCGATTATAAGGACCAGATTCCCTGCTGCTCGGGGATGTTACAAAAAGAGGTAGCGGAACGCCTAGCGGCAGGTCCCGGTAGCAAGACGTACGGAATCTTGAGCGTATTGCTCCAAGCTTGGTACGACGTGGAATACCTCTTTACTGTCAGTGAGAAAGTATTCGATCCGCCTCCAAAAGTGAAAAGCGCCGTATTGAAAATGACTCGTAACGACCGCAAGGAGCTGGGATGCGACGAGAAGTTAGTAAAGACCTCATTCAACCAACGAAGGAAAACGCTTCGTAATTCCATGAAACCCCTATTGGGTAAAGATTGCCCGGATTACGCCTTGCCGATATTCGACAAGCGCCCGGAACAGTTATCCGTGGAGCAATTCGTGGAACTGACCTTGATCAGCCAAAAGCATCTGGAGAAGCAGGCTGGTGATGTCCTATAATAATATAAGAGTCCAATGATCGAACTGACGAAAGATTACATCGAGAACCTGAAAAGCATCATCGAGGCCAAAGATGACGCGAAGGCACAGGAGGTACTTCATGAACTGTATCCTGCCGATATAGCCGAGCTTTATCAAGAACTGAACTTGCAAGAGGCCATTTATCTCTATCTATTGATGGATGGCGACAAAGCGGCGGATGTATTGATGGAGTTGGATGAGGAAGACCGTCATAAGTTATTGAAGGAACTTCCCAATGAGCTTATCGCCAAGCGTTTCGTCGATAACATGGAAACGGATGATGCCGTTGACTTGATGCGTGAGTTGGACGAGGATACCCAAGAGGAGATCCTTTCGCATATCGAGGACGTAGAACAGGCCGGTGATATCGTGGACTTGTTGAAATACGACGAGGACACCGCCGGCGGTTTGATGGGTACCGAGATGATCGTGGTGAACGAGAATTGGAGTATGCCCAAATGTATCGACGAGATGCGCAAGCAAGCGGAGGAGATGAGCGAGATCTATTATGTATATGTAGTGGACGACGACGAGCGCTTGAAAGGCGTGCTCCCCTTGCAGAAACTGATTACCCACCCATCCGTCTCCAAGATCAAGCATGTCATGAAAAAAGACCCGATCTCCGTTCGCGACAGCGACAGTATCGAGGAGGTTACGGAGACGATCGAGAAATACGACTTGGTAGCCTTGCCCGTAGTCGATAGTATCGGACGTCTGGTAGGACGTATCACGATCGATGACGTTATGGATGAGGTACGCGAGCAACACGAGCGTGATTACCAGTTGGCATCCGGTATCTCGCAAGACGTGGAAACCTCGGATAATGTATTCACCCAAACCGCCGCCCGCCTACCTTGGCTGCTGATCGGCATGATCGGAGGATTGGGAAACTCCGTTATCCTCGGTGGTTTCGAGAGCAGTTTCGCCACTAACCCGAAGATGGCGCTATTTATCCCGCTGATCGGTGGTACCGGTGGAAACGTAGGCATACAATCTTCCGCTATCGTGGTACAAGGCTTGGCAAACAATACCTTGAAGGAAGGGAATATCGTACCGCAAATCCTAAAAGAGTCCGTAGTTTCGTTAATCAATGCCAGCATTATCAGTCTGGTCGTGTTCATTTACAACTTCTTCATGCTGGGAGACCGGGGGATTACGGCCTCCGTATCTTTAAGCCTATTCGCCGTCGTAATGTTCGCCAGTATATTCGGCACGTTAGTTCCCATGACCTTAGATAAGATGAAGATAGATCCGGCCTTGGCGACCGGGCCGTTTATCACCATTACCAACGATATTATCGGTATGATGATTTATATGTTCATTACTTCCGCGTTAGCTTGATACCACGGGGGGACGGACGCCGTCCCTACAATGTTAAAATAATATGTTATAGAACATATCTACGAAATAGCTGTTATCTTTGTAGCGGTTATCAAAAAAGGTAGAAAAACTATGCTAACAGAAGCATTTTACATTCTCTTCTTCTATTTCACGGGAGAGTTTATCAGCTACTTTATCGACGGTTTCATACCGGGTAGCGTAATTGGGATGGTGCTATTATTTTTAGCCCTCGCGTTCAAGAAAGTAAAACCTGAAAAGGTGAAACGTCTTTCCACGGTTCTTACCCAAAACATGGGATTATTCTTCGTTCCAGCTGGTGTAGGGCTTATGAATTCCTTCGGGATCATCTCCGAGTATTGGGCAGTCCTGCTGATCGCTTCCGTAGTAAGTACAATTTTAGTCATCGCCAGCGTAGCGTTGGTGCAACAAAAACTGGAAAAGGGGAAATAGACCATGGATAATCTGGCGCATTCCGAGATTTTCGCTCTTACCTTGGTAATTGGTACCTACCTGACTTCCTTGGCTCTTTACAAGAAAGTCCATATCAGTCTTTTGCATCCTTTGCTTACGACCATCTTCGTGATTATCGTGGTACTGGAAGTCCTAGGCATTCAATATGAGTCGTTCCAGCAAAGCAGTCATTTGATCCATTTTATGCTGGGGCCTTCCGTAGTGGCCCTTGGCTATGTGTTATATGAGCAAATCCAATATCTAAAGGGAAATGTCGTTTCGATCTTGACTTCCGTATTTGTCGGGGCCATTGTCGGAATCGTAAGCGTAATCATCATCGGTAAATTGATGGGAGCCGACCAAGCGTTGATCGCCACGCTCCAACCGAAATCCGTCACCACCCCGATCGCTATGGGGATAGCGGAGAAAGCGGGCGGCATACCTTCACTTACCGCCGTCATCGTCGTAGCGGTAGGAATCTTTGGCAGTATAGTGGGCCCTATCGTGATGAGGGTACTGGGAATAGATAGCCATATCGCTAAAGGACTGGCGTTAGGGGCTTCCTCCCATGGAGTAGGAACAGCAGCGGCCATTCAAATCGGGGCCATCGAAGGAGCATTAAGCGGACTGGCGATTGGCTTGATGGGTATCATGACAGCGGTCTTGGTTCCGGTTATTCGGTTGATTTGCAACTATTTTTCCATATAAATACGCAAAACTTTTTGCTACTTTAGCAGGAATGTACTACTTTTGCCCCCGAAAATCGTTAAGGATTACTCTATAACATTATAAATAAAGAAAATAAATATGATCAATTCACAAGACATTAAGAAAGGAACTTGTATCCGTTTGGACGGAAAACTCTATTTCTGCGTCGATTTCCTTCACGTAAAACCGGGTAAAGGTAATACCATCATGCGTACCACATTGAAAGATGTTGTAAAAGGCGGTCAGATCGAGCGTCGTTTCAATATCGGTGAGAAGTTGGAAGATGTACGCGTAGAACGTCGCCCGTATCAGTTCACTTATACGGAAGGCGAGCATTATCATTTCATGAACCAAGAGACATTCGATGACGTGATCATCGACAAAAACTTGATCAACGGCGTTGATTTCATGAAAGAGGGCGAAATTGTAGACGTTGTTTCTGATGCATCTACCGATACGGTTCTTTTCGCCGACATGCCTACAAAAGTTCAATTAAAAGTTACTTATACAGAACCGGGTATTAAAGGTGACACTGCTACTAACACCTTGAAACCGGCAACCGTAGAGACTGGCGCGGAAGTTCGCGTTCCGTTGTTCATCAACGAGGGCGAGATTATCGAGATCAATACGACTGATGGTTCTTACGTAGGCCGTATCCGCGAGTAATCCGGGTCTTGTCAAAATATACGGTTCCCGCTTGATAAGCAGGCGGGAACTATTTTTTTAACCAAATCATAAACCTTTCCCGACTATGAAAGAAAAGACAGGAAAACTTTCCATCAAGGAATGGGCCGAAGAAGACAGGCCCCGTGAGAAAATGCTTCAAAAAGGCGCTTCCGTATTAAGCGATGCCGAATTGATCGCCATACTGATCGGATCCGGCAACAATGAGGAGACGGCCGTACAACTCTCTCAACGGATACTTCACTCCGTAAACAACAATCTGAATACATTGGGTAAACGTTCCATCAAAGAATTAACTTCCGGCTTTAAAGGTATCGGAGAGGCGAAGGCGGTCACGATCTGCGCCGCTATGGAACTAGGGAAACGGCGGGAAACCTCAGAGGCATCTCCTCAAGATGCTATCCGAAGCAGCAAAGACTCCTATCTCCTATTCCGTACCCAACTATGCGATTTACCTTATGAGGAACTCTGGATCGCTCTAACCAATCCCTTAAATAAGGTGATACAAAAGGTAAAAATCAGTCAGGGCGGAGTAAACCAGACTTCCGTGGATATCCGTTTGGTATTAAAAGCGGCGATCAACGCCTTGGCCTCCGGTATAATCCTATGCCATAATCATCCATCCGGCAGCCTCCGCCCCAGTACGCACGACGATGCCTTGACCGAGCGTATCCAAAAGGCGGCGAAGCTGATGGATATTAGGATACTGGACCATATCATCCTGTCCGATAGCGGTTATTATAGCTATGCGGATGAAGGAAGGCTGGTCCGGTGAAACAAATTCTCTTTTCCCCCGGTTTAGTATATAGAAGTATTAATGTATATTCGCGTATAAAACAAAAGAAGATGAACAACGAATTTCTCCAAACAGAAGAAGCGATCGTCGCTATGCTGAAGACGGTATACGACCCGGAAATACCCGTAAACGTATACGATCTTGGGCTTATATATAAGGTAGATATCGATGAGGAAAAAAATGTACGCATCGATATGACCCTCACCGCCCCGAACTGTCCGGCGGCCGATTTCATATTGGAAGATGTCCGTATGAAGGTAGAAGCGGTCGATGGGGTGAACAATGTAGAGGTAAACCTCGTCTTCGAGCCGGAATGGGACAAGGACATGATGACGGAGGAGGCTAAACTGGAATTAGGTTTTCTATGAAAATATATTTCGCCTCAGACGCACATCTGGGAGCCCGTTTCCACAAGGACCCTTTAGCCATCGAAAAGAAACTGGTACGTTGGCTGGATAGCATCAAGGAAGACGCTTCCGCCATTTGGTTTCTGGGAGATCTATTCGACTATTGGTACGAATACAAATACGTCGTGCCGAAAGGCCATGTACGTTTTCTGGGGAAATTGGCCGAGTTAGCGGACAGAGGCATAGAAATACATATCTTTATCGGTAACCATGACATCTGGATGTTCGACTACTTGCCGAAAGAGATAGGCGCCATCATCCATCGGGATACCTTGACAGTCGATTTATTGGGGAAACGTTTCTTCCTCGGGCATGGCGATGAGGTAGATTTCCGGAGTAAGGCATTCCGTCTGATCAGGGCCATTTTCCGAAACAAGTTCTGCCAATGGCTATACGCGGGAATACATCCCCGCTGGACGTTCGGGTTCGCTTTAGGTTGGTCGCTCAACAGCCGGAAGAGTGGACTGGAAAAGCAAGAGGCTAAAAAGTATCAAGGGGAAGACGCTGAATATATGGTTGTTTTCGCCAAGGAATATCTAAAGACGCATCCCGATATAAACTTCTTCATTTTCGGCCATCGCCACATCATGTTGGACTTGATGTTAAGCCGTACCTCCCGTATTCTCATAGCCGGGGATTGGATGCAATTCTTCTCTTATATCGTATGGGATGGCGAGAATCTGTATATGGATCAGTTTCTGGAAGAGACGGACGGACAATCTTATCCCAACACATAAGACAGCGTTGTCTTAACACCTTAGACAGTACTGTCGAAGCACCTTAGACAGCGTTGTATGATGTGCTCATACAACGCTGTCCGGATTCTCCGCTTACTTTACCGGGATATAACCAACCTTCTTCACCGTCGCTTGTCCTTCGGCAGACATCACATAATCGATGAACGGTCGCACCTTTGAGGCATTCTTCGTCTCATAGTAGTAGAACAACGGACGGACAACCGGATAGGTCTTATTCCTTGCGTTCTCCAACGAAGGCTCCACGTAGGATTTTCCGGCATCATACGATACATGGATCGGCTTCACTTCTTTATTCAAATAAGCAAGACCTACATAGCCAATGGCTCCTTTCGTCTGGCTTACGCTTTGGATAATGGCACCTGTAGCCGGCATGCTCAAGATACCGTTCATATAGTTCTTATTTTTCAACACGCTCTCCTTGAAGAACTCGTAGGTTCCGGAAGAAGTCTCGCGGGAATAGGCCACGATCTTCATATCCGCACCACCCACTTCTTTCCAATTCTTGATCTTGCTCCCGGGTCAGATTGGATACCTTGTTGGAAGGATGCACGACAACAGCCAGAGCGTCATAGGCGATCACCTCCTCTTTCGTCTTCTTTCCGGCTTCTTGCAACTTCATGCGCTCGTCGAATTTCATCTTACGGGAAGCCATCGCTATATCCGTAGTGCCTTCCATCAAAGCGGAGATCCCCACGCCGGAGCCACCACCCGTCACCGTTATCTTAGCAGCTTTGTTCTTATTCATGAAATTCTCGGCTTCAGTCTGGGTAAGAGGCAAACAAGTATCGCTACCCTTTATCTTCTGGGCAAACACATTCGTAGCAAACAAACACGCTGCCATGGCAGCTAATAAAATCGTCTTCTTCATTACTTTGTATTTATCTTTTATTTACGATACAAAATAAATACTTCGGTATTTCAATGGGATGAAACAGATATTACAATCCTATGAATTAAAACTTATATTGAAGACGGACTGTCAATACATTATCCTTCCAGTCGTTCTCGTAGCCCTTCACGAGGTTACTTTTCTCATTGAAGTTAAACTCGTAGTAAGCTTGTAGACGGATATGTTTATTGAAATTATAGATACCGCCGATACCTATCGTGCTTTGAGCCAAGTCGGTTTTTGAG
>OGMU01000890.1_pt1 | contig 10483 bp, 6 predicted proteins | sample 1573331 | NCBI WGS metagenome assembly OGMU01 (sample SAMEA2581990, study PRJEB24529) | metagenome | biome: Human gut stool | place: China | collected 2011
AAAGGTACAGGATTTTTATTTACTAATGAGATTGTAAAAAATGGTTGGCATTATACTTCTCTTACTGAAGATAGAGCACTTACTGCGGATGCTGTTGCTCAAGGATATAGAATATCTTATCAAGATGAGGCTATGTTTTATGATGAACAACCTACTAGTTTAAAAGTGGCTTTAAGACAAAGAACTAGATGGTCTAAAGGACACTTACTTGCATTTGTTGAATCTGGACCATATCTATTTATTAATATATTCTTTGGTAAATTATTTTTAAAAACTAGATGGCAGGAAAAGAAGAAGAAGAAAGAAAAGAAAACATTAAAAAGTGTTATGTTAGCTATCGTAGAATCTATTAGACACAGATTTGCTTCTTTTGATACTTTAATGCAACTTACGCCTTTTTCAGTATTTAATCTTGCTAGATGGCTAATTGTTGTAGTTATTATGTATGGCTGCTACTGCTATAACATGGGAATTAATAGTAGTAATTTATTTAGTGGTAGCACTTATTTAGCAAAGACTCTTAGAAGTTTATTTGAAATTAAGATAGTAGTTAACCCTGGCATTAATGCTTTTTTTGTCGGAATGCTTATTTCTATTTGGTTTAGACTTTTATATAGAATAGGTATGTATTTTCAAGATATGTGGATAGCAGTTTACGTATTTATTATTGAAAGAAAAAATATTAAAAAGATTCCTTTTATGAAGAAAGTATTATATACTTTAACTTGGCCTACATTTGATATAATTGGTAGATATAGTACTTATGCTGCTTTATTTATGAAAGTTACTTGGAAGCCTATTCCTCACGATAGTAAAGTTACTATTGATGATATTCATAATAATAAAGAAAAGAACTCTAATTCTTAGGAACTAGAGTTTTTATATTGTTTTATTTTGTCTTTCTTTTATTTGTTTAAAATAATTATATTTTAATGTTAAATCATTTTTCTTTATTAGATAATTTATATAGTAGTTTTTATCTTCAAGTAATAAACTATCTATTTCTTTACCTTTGGTTATTATACCACCATCTACATAGATGCTTCCATCATACCATGAATAATCACTAAAGAATACTGAACCATGATAGTTATTATCTAAGGCATCGGTACCTATATAATAATTTGAATTATAATCTATTCCATATAGGTTTAATACTGTAGGTAGTACATTCAACTGTGATGTTACTTCTTTTATTGTTTTCTTATCTTTATTGTTATGCCATATAAAGAATGGGGTATGATTAATTAAGTTATTATCTGTTTCTTTATATTTATCTAAGATAGTTTGATCTGATAATGTATATAGATAATGGTCTGTAAATACAACAATTGTTGTGTTATCTAGTAAATTTCTTTCTGTTAATTCATTTAATAATAATTCCATCATATAATCTAGTGTTAATAACTTTCTACAATTACCTTTTTCTGTTGTAAATGGCATATGATTAGTATAAGTTATGATATAATTAACAAATTTTTCATTTTCAAACATTTTTTCTTTAAATGTTTCATTTAATATTAATTCTCTATCTAAAACATAAGAATCATCTTTATATGTTCCTAAATCTACTAGTCCATAATAATTATCATATCCCCAGTTTTTATAGTTGGCTCCTCGTGAATAGTATTCACTAGTATTCATATGAAAGGCATTAACTGTGTATCCTTCGTTTTTGAATAGATGGGCTAATGAATATGGAAATGTATTTTTATTAAAGGTATAAGCATTTTGTGTATATGATAGAGGAGTTATAAATCCTGTATTAACTGCAAACTCTGAGTTAAAGGTAGAACCTCCACCATTGTAATATGAATAATGATTAGTAAAGTTAATACCATTATTCATCATTTTATATAATGTAGGAGTATCTTCTTCAGTAATTAACCAGTTATCTATTCCTTCAAGTTGTACCATTATTAAGTTATTATCTTTATATTTTCCTGTATATTTGTTTGTCTCTTTTGTCTCCTCTTTATTATATTCTTCCTCAAGGAATGTTAAATCTTCTTCATTGGTTGTCTTCTTGGCTTTTATAAATGTTATATAGAAATTTCTTACTGTATATTCATACACTCCTGTTACCATCATACTTTTATTATTATCATTAAAACTTATATATATATTTCTAGGATTTCTCCAGGTACTCCAAGTAAGTTCTTCATTGGGAGTACCTAATAAAAATGGTATTATAAAATGTAATATTAGAAATGCAAAAAATACTTTTATTACGCTTTTTAAATTTGTTTTCTTTCTGTTTGGATAAAACTTTAATCCCAAAATAAATGAACCTATTATTGGTACCATTAATATGTATACCCAAATATTACAATCTTTTATAGCATCTAGAAAATATTCAGAACCTTCTCCTGCAAGCAAGACCATACTAAAGTCAAAAAATGTACCAGTCATTGAGTAATATATATTATTTACTGTATATATTGCAAATGATAATATAAAGAAGATAATATATATTGTCTTTCCAATCTTTTTCTTATAGAATAGAGAAGCTCCTAGTACAAAGAATATCCATGATAGAGTAAATAGTATTGGTACTAGTTTCATGATTCCATAGAAATGAATTTTGTATCCTAATATTTTAGTAAATAAGTCTATTAATATAAATGGTAATGCTAATATTAATATGTAATAGTATTTCTTTATTATATCTAATATCTTATTTAGTATTTTTTTTATATCTATATTTTGCTTTTTTATTTTATTATTTTTCTTTTCAGCCTTTTTTACTTCTTTTGACACCTAAATCACCACTACTGAAATTATACTATAATATTGCCTTTTTGTAAATATTTTACGAGAAATGGAAAAATTACTAAGACTTTGACTTAGTAATTCTTTTTGAAGACCTTAGGCTTCAAAAACAGCGAGCAATGAAATGCGAGATGAAATAAATAAAAAACTATTTTCTTTTTGATATTTATTTGGTATAATTTAATTATAATAGAGATAGAAGGAAGGGCTAGTTATGTTTAAAGAAATTACCGCAATTAGTAAAAATTATGCTATCGTTAAAATTGATAATGTAATTAATGATGACTTACTTAATTTAAATGTTATTTTTGAGGAAAATAATAAAAAAATACTAGGAGAAATTGAAGAAATAATTAATAGTGAAGCTAAAATTACTTTTCTAGGTGAGTTTATTAATGATAAGTTTTTTGATGGTATTATTAGAAAACCTAGTATTAATGCTAAAATAAGAATAATTAATGGTAATGAACTAGCAGAACTTACTGGCTACAATGATAGTACTGCAATGATGCTTGGACTATCTCCTTTATATAATAATAGCCCTGTTAAAATTAATATTGATGATATGTGGAGTAATCATACCGCTATATTTGGTAATACTGGTAGTGGTAAAACATATGGTGTAGCTAGACTAGTACAAAATTTATTTACTATGCCTAACTATATTCCATTTAATAGTGTTATATTTATATTTAATAATACTGATGAATATGATAATGCCTTTAAATCTATTAATAGTTATAATTTTAACTTTAATTATAAGATGTTTAGTACTGATACAGATAGTAATAATAGTATTTTAAAATTACCTTTATGGCTTATGTCAGTAGATGATTACGCTAATTTACTTGATATTAGTGCTTATAGTCAAATTATGGTTATTGAAAAAATGCTTAATTATGTTTCTTTATTTGCAAGAAATGATGAAGAATCTAATAAGTATAAGAATCACTTAATTGCTACCGCTATTACATCTGTTCTTTATTCTAATCAAGTTTCTGCAAGAATAAGAGACCAAATATTTTCTATTTTAACTAGTTGTAGTACTAAAGAACTTAATTTAGATGTTGAAGTTCCTGGTGTTGGTTATACGAGACAGTTTAGAAAATGTTTTGAAATAGATAGTCAAGGACAATTTGCTGAGAGAGTTCTTATTACAGAATATATTAAGAAATTTATTGATAATGATACTAAGTGGAAAGAAGATTATACACCTGTATATTTTACTATTGATGACTTGGAAGAAGCTCTTAACTTTACTTTAATATCTGAAGGAGTTCTTCTTAATGAAAAATCTTATGCAGAAGGTACTGCCTTAAAAGTTAAATTACATAGCATTGCTAATAGTTCTTTGAGAAGTTATTTTGAAGTAGAAAATTTTTGTACTATTAATGAATTTATATCTGACTTAATACTAGTGGATGGTAATAAGAGGGCACAAATTATTAATTTTGTACTTGAAGGTATTGATGATAGGTTTGCTAAAGCACTTGTTAAAATTTATTCTAGAATATTCTTTAACTTTATGAAGAGTCTTCCTTCAAGAGGTTCTATGCCAATTAACATTATGCTTGAAGAGGCTCACAGATATGTTCAAAAAGATATAGATAATGATATACTTGGATATAATATATTCGAAAGAATAGCTAAAGAAGGTAGAAAATTTGGTGTTATGATGGATTTAGTAACACAAAGACCTACTGAATTATCTGAAACGGTATTATCACAGTGCAGTAATTTCTTAATATTTAAAATTAATCATCCGGCTGACTTAGAATATATTGAAAAGATGGTACCAAATATTAGTAGTGATGTTTTAGAAAAGCAAAAATCACTTCAAGCGGGTACTTGTGTTGCTTTTGGTAAAATGATGAAAATACCTATGATTGTAAAAATGGAACTTCCTAAGCCTGAACCACAGAGTTCAAATGCTCATGTATTTGACAAATGGATGATACAGTGGAAAAATAATTAATGTAAAGTCTTATAAACAAAGACTTTTTTTATATATCAACAATATCCACAGGGTTGTGGAAAAGTAAAGTAACACCTGTTAATAACAAAATTCGACAAAATTTGTGGATAACCCTTCAAAACGCTTATTTTATATGGTATTATATTGTTGAAAAGATGTTTATAACTTGTTAATTTACATGTTACTAGACAAATTTAAAATTTGTTATATAATAATGTTAATGGGATACTTAGTTAGGAGGTTTTGCTAATGAATACAGAGATTATTTGGAACAATTTTCTTGAAAAAATTAAAGAGCGAATTTCTCCTTTATCATATGATACATGGTTTAAAGATACTAAGTTATATAAATTAGATAAGAACACTGCAATTATTATAGTTCCAATGATTTTACATAAAAAACATTTAGAAGAAAACTATTTAGATGAAATAGAAGAAATATTCAATTCAATTACAGGGACTAATTTTAATTTTCAATTTAAACTAGAAAATGAAATAACAGAAGATACTTTAGAAGAAAAAATTATTGATGAAACAGAAAGTATTGGGGTTCCACATCAAACTAGTAGTTCTGCTAATCTAAATAATGAATATACTTTTGATAGTTTTATAGTAGGAGATTCTAATAGATTTGCTTTTACTGCGGCGAGAGCGGTGGCTGAAAAACCAGGTAAGGCTTATAATCCTTTGTTTTTATACGGAAAAAGTGGACTTGGTAAAACTCATTTGATGCATGCTATTGGAAATTATATATTAGAAAATTCTAATAAAAAGGTACTTTATGTATCTAGCGAGCAGTTTGTAAATGATTATATTTATGCGGTTAGAAACAATGAAAAAAATAGTTTTGATAGAATTGACTCGTTTAAAAACAAGTATCGTAATATTGATGTACTTATAATTGATGATATTCAGTTTTTGGGTAGTGCCACTAAAGGACAGGAAGAATTTTTCCATACCTTTAATGAATTACATGACTCTAATAAACAGATAATTATAGCTTCAGATAGGTCAGTAGATGATCTGAAAATGCTAGAAAATAGGTTAATTACTAGATTTAACTGGGGTCTTACCGCAAATATAACACCACCTGATTTTAATTTAAGAGTGGACATTATTAAAAAGAAAATATCACATCAAGAAGCAGCGGAAGATATACCAATTGAAGTTATCGAGTATATAGCTAATATTAACGATTCTGATGTTAGACAGCTAGAGGGCGCTATTACAAGAGTATTTGCATATGCATCAATGATGAATAGAGGTATAATAAATCTTGATATAGCTATTGAAGCTCTTAAAGATAAAGTATCAGAAAAAAGTGTCTATAAAAATGATGTTCATAGGATACAAAGAATAGTGTGTGAATATTTTAAGATAGATATCGAAGATTTAAAAGGTAAAAAAAGAAGTAAAGATGTCAATTATCCTAGACAAATAGCCATTTATTTATGTAGAAAGATGACTAGCGAATCATTTCCAAAGATGGGAACATATTTTGGTGGTAGAGACCATTCCACAATTATCAGTGCATATCAAAAAATTGAGAACGACTTAAAGACAAATCCACAGCTTCAAATAGTAATAAATGAACTAAAAGAAAAAATATAGTGGATAAAAATAAAAATATCAACAGGTTTTGTTGATATAAAAAAGTATATAAAATAAGAGAAAAATAAAGATATCAACAATATCAACAGTATAATAATAATAATTATAATAAAAGAAAGAGGATGATAAAAATGAAATTCAAAGTAAAGAAAGAAATATTATTAGAAAGTTTAAATAATACTGCTAGAGCAATATCTACGAAAAATTTAATACCAATATTAACAGGTATAAAGTTTGAATTAAAAGAAGATGGTTTATATTTATATGCAAGTGATACTGATGTATCTATTAGATCATTTATATCAAAAGATAAATTAACAAGTACTAGTGAACTTGGTAGTATAGTAATTGGAGGTAAATACATAGTAGAAATAATAAGAAAGTTACCAAATACTGATATTTCTATTGAAGTAATTGATGGATATAAACTAATCGTTAGTACAGATAATACAGAGTTTAATTTAAATGGTATCAATCCTAACGAATTTCCTAACTTAGATTTAGATGAAACTAAGGAACCAATTGTAGTAAATAATGGTGTTTTTAAGGATATTATTAATCAAACTGTATTTGCTACTAGTCAAAGTGAAACTAGACCTCTTCTTACCGGTATTAACTTTAAATTATCTGGTAATAGCTTTGAGGTTTTAGCAACAGATTCTTATAGACTTGCTAGAAAGTATGTAGAAATTGATAAAGATATTGAAAATGAAGTAAATATTGTGGTTCCAGGTAAAAACTTACTTGAACTAACAAAGATGTTAGATGATGATACTGCTAGTGTGGAAATGCATTTATTTAGTAATAAGATATTATTTAAGTATAAAAATATTGTATTCTTATCTAGATTGTTATCTGGTACATATCCAACAACTTCAAATATTATTCCAAAAGATTTTAATATTGAATTAGAATGTAAATTTGATGATTTATTTAATATGATAGATAGAGCATCTCTTCTTACATCTGATAGAGAAAAGAATACTGTAAAACTTACATTAACTAAGGATGAACTTATGATTTCTTCAAATAGTCCTGAAATAGGTAGAGTAGAAGAAAAGATGAATATTAGTTCTGATAAAGAAATTAATATATCATTTAGTTCAAAATTTATGCTTGATGCTATTAAAAGTTTTAACAAAGAAAAGGTTGTTCTTTGTATGAATAATGATAGTTCTCCTATTGTTATTAAGAATAATGAGGATAGCTCTTTAGTGCAATTGGTACTTCCTATAAAAACTTGTTAATAAATAAAAATATTAGAAAAACTCTCATGATGAGAGTTTTTTTTGTATCCACAATTAATGTTGATATAAAATAAAGATACTATAGTGAATTCTAAATCAAATATTTCGTAAGGGCTTATATAGGTGAATATGGCTGATATACTATTTTGAGCCAATATTTTGGCTCAAAATAACATTGTAAGACTAAAAAATCAGGCTTACAATGCAATTATAATAAAAAAATACTTTTGTCGACATATTTCAACAAAATTCGACATACTTTTATGCTTTAATATTTTTCACATATTTTATATGTGGAAAGGGGGTAATTATGAGGGATTATGTCATTAATGAAGAACTTTTATGTTTTACCCAAGATACTATAGAAAAAGATAATATTTTAGTTATAGAAAAGTCTAAAAGATTAACTTTTAAGGGTAATTCACTAAAGTTTTTACGAAGATGCTGTTTCTGCTACGGACATTCTTATAATATTCAAAGACAATTTGTAATAGATCATTTTAATTATTATATTAAAACTCCTATTATATTATCTGAATATAATAAAATAATATTATTTCCTACGGCGTCTCCAGAATCTAACAAGTGTATTTGGCTTTCTTATAATAATATTGAAAGATATGTAGAAGCTGAAAAAAACTATACAGAAATTTATTTTAAAGGTGGAAAAGTATTAAAAATTAGAGCTCCGTATACTACTATTGACAATCAAATTACTAAGTGCATTAAGATAGAAAAATTACTTAATAGTCTACAATATACAGAAATGTAATTATGTCTTAAAAAATAAGGAAAAAAAGGCAAAAAATAGCCTCTTTTTCTTTTAAAAATAAGATATTTATGATATAATTATGTATGTATAGGGATACATGAGTAGATTAATTATTTAACTACGAGCAAAAAAGAGGCTGTAAAATGAAAATTGCAAAAATGACATTAAAAAAATATCGTAATTATGATAATTTAGAAGTTAGTTTTAATGATAATTTAAATATTATTATTGGGGACAATGCTCAAGGTAAAACTAATTTATTAGAATCTATTTATGTTCTTGGTGTTACTAGATCATTTTTATCTGGTAATGACAGAAATCTTATTAAATTTGAAAATAAGGCTTCTTTAATAAAAGGTGAAGTTATTACTAATGATGGAAAATTTAATTTGGAAGTTTTGATTAACGAAAATGGTAAGGTAGTTAAAGTCAATAGCAAAGAAATAAAAAAACTTAGTGATTATATATCGTTACTTAATGTTATTGTATTTAATTCTGATAGTATAAGAATATTTAAAGATAGTCCAAATTCTCGAAGAAAATACTTTAATATTGAAATTAGTCAAATTAATAAGAAATATTTAAAGTTACTTAGTGATTATAATACTATATTAAGACAGAGAAATGAATTTCTTAAGGTTATTAATATTAATAAGGAAAAAGATATGATGTATTTAAGTATATTAAATGAAAAATATGCACTTTTATCCTTAGAAGTATATAACTATCGAAAGAAATTTATTGATGATATTAATATGTATTTGGGCAATTCTTTTAAATATATTGCTGGATACGATAATTTAGTAATTAAATATGCTTCTAATTTTAGTAATTTTGATAATGAAACTTTTTTAGAAAAACTAAATGATAATTTAAATAGGGATATTCAATATAAAATGACTTTAATTGGACCCAATAGAGATGACTTTTATTTTTTATTAGGTGATAAAAATTTGTCATTATATGGTAGTCAAGGACAAATTAGAAGTGCTGTTTTAGCTCTTAAACTATCAGAAGTTAAGTTATTTAATAATATTACAGGCGATACACCAATACTTTTACTTGATGATATGTTTAGTGAATTAGATATAAATAAGAGAAATAATATTTTAAAATATTTAGATCGTAATATACAAACTATAATTACTACGACAGATATTAAGAATATTAATGAAAAAATAAAAGAAAAAGCTAATGTTTATGAAATAAAGGAAGGAAAAATTATTTCCCGGGAAATAATTTCCAAGCAGGAAGGTGATTAAATATGAATAATGAACATTATGATGCATCGGACATACAAGTTCTTGAAGGACTAGAAGCAGTTAGAAAAAGACCAGGTATGTATATAGGAACTACTGATATTAAAGGATTACATCATTTAGTATGGGAAATAGTAGATAATTCTATAGATGAGGCTTTAGCAGGATATTGTAAAAATATAGAAGTTGTTATAAATAAGGACAACTCTGTTACTGTAAAGGATGATGGTAGAGGTATACCAGTTGATATTCATCCGAAAACTGGAAAGTCCACTGTTGAAACAGTATATACAGTACTTCATGCAGGTGGTAAATTTGGCGGTGGTGGATACAAAGTATCTGGTGGATTACATGGTGTTGGTGCCTCTGTAGTTAATGCATTAAGTAAATGGGTAGAAGTAAAGGTTTATAAAAATGGTAAAGTTTATTTCATTAGATTTGAAGATGGTGGTCATACTGTAGCTCCATTAAAAGTTATAGATGAATGCTCTCCTGATAGAACTGGTACTACAGTTACATTTAAGCCAGATCCTACTATATTTGATAGTGATATTTATGATTATGAAATACTTAAAGTAAGAATTAGAGAATTAGCATTTTTAAATAAAGGACTTTGTATTACTTTACGTGACGATAGAGATGATGAAGATACTACTGGTGAGAAATTCTTGTATGAAGGTGGTATTAGTGAATATGTAAGATTCATAAATAAAGGAAAAACCCCTTTACATGACGATATTATTCATCTTACTGGTGAAGAAGATGGTGTTATGTTTGAGGTTGCAATGCAATATAACACTAGTTATAATGATAATATCTATTCATTTGTTAATAATATCAATACTCA
>OGMU01000898.1_pt1 | contig 10414 bp, 6 predicted proteins | sample 1573331 | NCBI WGS metagenome assembly OGMU01 (sample SAMEA2581990, study PRJEB24529) | metagenome | biome: Human gut stool | place: China | collected 2011
TCGAAAGGGCTTTTGACCAAGGGCGAAAAGGTTTTCGACTAAAGGCAAAAGGTCTATGAGCAGGCTGTTTGACAATAGAAGCATGCCAATTGTCACTTAAATTAGCAGATTTAAACCATAACTTACTTCAATTCCCGAATCTTGATATTGCGGAACCAGATCGGATAACCATGATCCTGCAAACCGATATACCCTTCATGGGAAATGCCTTCCTGGAAGCCTTGGAAATCTTTGAATTTGCTATTGGCAACCATATCATCCCATTCTTTGCTCCACAAGGTATACTGAACGACCTTCTTTCCATTCTGGGTATGCGTCACTTTGCCATCCTTCACCTTGATCACAATCGTGTTCCATTCGCCGGCAGGTTTTACCGTTTTCGGATCGGCAGGGAGCATATCATACAAAGAACCGGCAAGGTGGTTTGCCAGCTTGTTGTCGGTTGCATCCACATTATCCAGAACCTGTACTTCGGGAGCTGCATAATAGATCGGTTTGCCCGGAACTTCGCGTACATAATAGAAGATACCTGAATTTCCCATTTTACTGGTTTTCCAATCTACAGACAGCTCAAAGTTCTTGAACTTCTTTTCCTTATACAGGATATCGCCTCCTGCACCGTGTCCAGGTTTTTTGCCCGGAGCGGTAAAGACTTTCATCGCCTCGTCTTCGATTACCCAGTTCGATGCCATACCGGTACTGTTACATTGTCTCCAACCGGTAAAATCTTTCCCGTTGAACAGCAAAGTCCAACCTTGTTTCTTTTCTTTTTCAGTCAACGTGTTATTCGCTTTTTGCGCAAAAGAAGGGACAGCAGCCATAACTGCTAAAAGAACCACAAACGATTTAAATAAGTTTTTCATGTTACATTTCATTTTTAGATTAGACATTGAGAATATAAAACTCAACAAAGATAAATAAAAAAAGAGCTGCTCCATAAAGAACAACTCTTTCTTTTCTGTCGGATAATCCTATTTTATTTGATGATGCCCAATTTCGAAGCACTGATAAAGTCGATGATATGCTGGATTTCGTCGCTCATCGGCACCTGGTCCTTAATCATCAGCAAGGCATCGAATATACTGGTGTTACCTTGATAGATGATACGGTAAGCATGACTGATATGTTTTACGATCTTTTCGCTCATGCCTTCGTGCATCAGGATTACGGAGTTTACCCCGTAATAGGTCGTCGGCTCCAATGCAGCCACAATATAAGGAGGCACATCCTTGCGGAAGCGGCAACCGGTCTGCGTCATCGACCAGGTTCCGACACGACATCCCTGGCTCACCAGCACGTTACCTCCGAAAATCACATAATCTTCAATCATGCAGTTGCCGGAAATCTTGCTCCCGTATCCGAACACGCTGTGATTGCCGATATGCGTGTCGTGGGAAACATGCACGCCTTCATGCAGGAAATTGCCATTACCGATAACCGTCTTCCCGCCAGAATTGGTCGCACGGTTGATCACTACGTTTTCACGGATCACATTGTCATCTCCGATTTCGACGATCGTATCATCTCCCTTATAGTTAAAATCCTGCGGTTCGGCAGCAATGACAGCACCATTGAAGATGCGGTTCCTCTTTCCCATACGGGTTCCACTCATGATACTGACATGAGGCATGATCTCGCAGTCATCACCGATTTCTACATTCTTATCGATGTATGCAAACGGATGGACGGTTACGTTCGCTCCTAACTTCGCGCTTGCATCTACATAAGCTAACGGACTAATCATAATAATCACCTTTTAAATTGTCAATTGCTTTTTACTCTCTTCCGCCACCGACGGCACTATATAAATTGATAACAGCCTGCATACGCTGGACATTGTCGGAGACTTCCGTCAACTGCGCACTGAGCAGACTCTGCTGGGCAGAAAGAATTTCCAGATAAGTGGACTGTCCGGATTGGAACAAAGCATTAGTATAGGTTACCGCCTTTTCCAACTCTTCTATCTGAGCCTTGTCCTGGATAAGTTTTCTATTGGTAGCATCATAAAGATGCAAAGCGTCACTCACTTCCTTTCCCGCTTCCAGAATCGTCTGCTGGTAGTTCATCTTGGCAATCTGTTCTTCCGCTTTTGAGATTTTCAGGTTGGCCACCAGCTTACCATTGTTAAAGATAGGCTGTGCCAACGAAGCCAACGCCTGAAACATAAACTGTCCCGGATTGGAAACCGTAACACCCGAACCATTCGTCCAACCGGCTGTCGCCGTAATATTGATTCCCGGATAAAAAGCGGCACGGGCCTTATTAGTCGTATAATAAGCGCTGGCCAATGTCATCTCGGCCACCTTCACATCCGGACGGTTTTCCAACAACTGCAAAGGAACACCAGCCATCAGCTCTTTTGGCATCACCTGGTCTTCAAGCGTACTGCGGTCGATAGGCTGCGGTGCTTTCGCTAGCAATACAGATAAGGAGTTCTCCACTTCACGCACCTGACGCTTCAGTTCGATCAACGAACCGGATACCTGATGGTACACGGCACGCATCTGAACAACTGCGGCTTCTGTTGTCATGCCGGCAACCTTCATCGCCTCCATAGCCCGCACATTTTCTTTGTAGATATCTACCGTCTTGGAAGTAATCTCCACCTGGCGGTCCAACATCAACAGAGTGAAGTAGGCATTGGCGATTCCGCCGATCAGCTGCGAGCGTATCGCTTGCTGCGTGTACTGGCTCTGCAAGTAAGCGGCTTTCTGCCCGCGGCTCGCATTCAATAGTTTACCAAACAAATCGACTTCCCAGCTAGCTGCCGCCGGCAAGGTATAGGCTTTCACATACCCCGTATTTTCCATTTTGGTTATGGTTCCTTGCGGAGCCAGATTCAAAGAAGGGAGGAAAGACAGGCGAGCGGAAGTCAACAACAATTTGGCCTCCTCTACCCTCAGGATAGCGGCTTGCATATCCACATTGTTTGCCAATCCCTCTTCGATCAAGGCCTGCAATTTAGGATCACGAAAAACTTCCTTCCAGGGCAGGTTTCCCATATTGGCCGTATCTGTTGCTGCCAACGTGTCGGTGGCAGAGACCGGATCACGGTAGATACCGGAAGTTTCGATCGTATCCGGACGGTCATATGCCTTATAGATATGGCAACTGCTCAAAAGAGCGGTTGCACATACCATATATATAATCTGTTTCTTCATTGTCATCTCTTATTTTGTTTTTGCGTACTGTTCTATTTCCGTATTCATATCGCTGTTATCCAAATCTTCCCATTCGATAGGTTTGAATTTCTCCTGCAAGTACTGGAATACCACAAACAAAACCGGAACAATAAAAATCTGGAAGATCATACCGATGAACATACCTCCGATGGCGGCAGTACCCAAAGTACGGTTACCGTGAGCACCTACACCGAACGCGAACATCATAGGCAACAGACCGACTACCATAGCCAACGATGTCATCAGGATAGGACGTAGACGAGCGGCAGCACCTAAAACGGCAGCCCACGTGATACTCATACCCATACGGCGACGATCAAGGGCAAACTCTACGATCAGGATGGCGTTCTTCGCCAACAAACCGACCAACATGATCAAGGCGATCTGCATATAGATATTGTTGGACATCGTACCTAAGATCATCTTCAAAGCCGGGATATTACCCAAAGCAGCCCATCCCTGTACGAACAGGAAGCTACCCATCAAACCGAACGGAATGGAAAGCAATACTGCCAACGGCAGAATATAACTTTCATACTGGGCGCTCAGCAGCAAATAAACGAATACGAAACAGAGCAGGAAGATCAAACCGGTCGTGCTGCCGCTGGTTTCAGCCTCTTCACGCGCCATACCACCCAACTCGTATCCGAAACCGGTCGGAAGTGTCGTACCGGCAACCTCCTCGATCGCTTTCAATGCTTGCCCACTGGTGTATCCATCCGCCGGCGCAACCATCACTTTAATAGATGTATACATATTGAAACGGCTGATAATATCCGGTCCATACACTTTCTTGATAGACACGAACTGCGAGATTGGAGCCATTTCGTTTCCATTGCGGACTTTGATATTCTTCAACGATTCCAAATTGGTACGCAAAGCCGGATCAGCCTGGACCATCACACGGTACATCTTACCGAAACGGTTGAAGTTGGAGGCATACAAACCACCATAATATCCCTGCATGGTTGCCAGAATATCACTCGGACTGATACCCACCTTCTTGCAGGCAGCCGCATCGATATCGATCATATACTGCGGGAAGTTAGGGTTGAAGGTACTCTGTGCCGACTTGATTTCAGGACGCGCTGTCAAAGCAGCCATATATTGCTTCGTCACATCGAAGAATTTTTCCAGATCACCACCAGTCTTATCCTGCATGTTCAACTCGATATCACTGGATGCGGAATACCCTGGGATCATAGGCGGAGTAAAGAACAGCACCTGTGCATCCTTCACAATCTTTTGCGCACGCATGAACAAACTGCCATACACAATATCCGAACTCTGCATCATGGAACGTTCTTCCCAATCTTTCAACTTGATAATGAACGAACCGTATGAAGGCCCCTGGCCACCGATAAAGCTGAAACCAATAATGGCCGTACGCGATTTGACTGCCGGGTCGGCAGCGATCAGGCTATCCACCTTGTTCATCACCTCTATCGTACGTTCCTGGGAAGTTCCCGGAGGCAGCGTCACCGCTCCCATGATCGTACCGGTATCTTCATTCGGAACCATACCTGTCGGGGTCACATTCATCAAAACAACAAGCAGGACGATACATCCGGCAACGATACCAAACGAAAGCCATTTCTTTTGGATAAAGAATACAACACGTTTTTTATAGCTGTTCAGCAAAGAGTCGTATGCGGCATTGAAAGAAGAGTGGAAACGGGAGACGAAAGTCGATTTCTTCTCATGCCCTTCTTCGTGCGGCTTCAAGAACATCGCACACAGAGCCGGACTCAGCGTCAAGGCGTTCAATGCAGACAAACCGATCGAGATAGCCATCGTCAAACCGAACTGGCGATAGAATGTACCGGCCGTACCGCTCATGAAACTTACCGGAATAAACACGGACATCATGACCAACGTAATGGAGACGATAGCGCCACCCAACTCACTCATGGCATCGATAGAAGCGAGTTTCGCCGACTTGTACCCTTGGTCCAACTTGGCATGGACACCCTCGACGACGACGATCGCATCATCGACCACAATCGCGATGGCAAGCACCATAGCACAAAGAGTCAACAAGTTGATACTAAATCCGATCAAGGATAACATAAAGAAGGTACCGATCAAGGCAACCGGGATAGCGATAGCCGGAATCAACGTAGAACGCAAATCCTGCAAGAACACATATACCACGATAAACACCAATACGAACGCCTCCAACAAAGTCTTGATTACCTCATGGATAGAAGCGAACAAGAAGTCATTGGCATTCATGGAAATATTCACCTTCATTCCGGGAGGCATTGTCAACTGGGTTTCCTCCAGCAAGGTTTCAATGTTACTAATTGTTTCCGTAGCGTTGGTTCCCGGCATCTGGTAAACGATACAGGTAACGGCGTCGTGACCATTTACACGGTTGATAAAGTTGTAAGTCAAACGCCCCAACTCGATATCGGCGATATCTTTCAAACGCAAGACCTCACCATCCGGCAAAGCCTTTACAACAATCTGCTCAAACTCATTAGCCTCTTGCAAACGTCCTTTATAGCGGATCGTATATTGGAAAGACTGATTTCCTTGTTCGCCGAACGAACCCGGAGCGGCCTCTACGTTCTGTTCAGACAAGGCAACGGTTACGTCGCTCGGACTTAATTTATATTGGGCCATCACATCCGGCTTCAACCAAATACGCATGGAGTAGTCCGTACCCAACACGTTGGCATCACCGACACCCGGCACACGCTGGACTTCCGGGATCAAGTTAATCTTCGCGTAATTCTCAAGAAACTCTGAGTCATAACGATCATCTTCCGCGTATACGGAGAAAACCAACAACATTGAGTTCTGACGTTTCTGGGTCGTCACACCAATCTGCGTTACCTCGGCGGGCAACAAACCTTGTGCCATAGATACACGGTTCTGCACATTGACAGCCGCCATATCCGGATCCGTTCCTTGCTTAAAATAAATGGAGATATCCGCGGAACCATTATTAGAGGCATTGGAACTCATATACATCATGTTCTCAACACCATTGATCTGGTCTTCCAAAGGCGCGATCACACTATTCAATACCGTTTGCGCATTGGCACCCGTATAAGTTGCCCTTACCGAAACGGTTGGAGGGGCGATATCCGGATATTGGGTAACCGGCAAGGAAATCAAGCCTAGGAAACCCAAGATGACAATCAAGATGGAAATCACCGTGGAGAGCACCGGGCGGTTTATAAATCTATCTAATTTCATATCTTTCGTTTTTACTCGACAAAAGCGAATATTTGTCTTATTCTATATACCTATTAATTAAAAGCAGTCTGCAAATTACCGTCATGCTGGTCTTTCAAGGCCTGATCGTACTTTGCCTTTTGCTGCTCACGAGTAATCGGCTGGATTTCTTGGCCGTCTTTCAAGATCTGTACGCCTTCCACGACAATCTTATCACCGGACTTCAAACCTCCCGTCACTAAATAATTTTTGCCATCATTCAAATTGGAAACCTTGATCTCGGTATTCTTCACGGTATTATCAGGCTGCAATACAAATACGAATTTCTTATCCTGGATCTCCACGGTAGCCGATTGAGGGATCGTAATGATATCGTTCATCGTATATGGGAAGATGATATTACCAGTACCACCGCTTCGTAAGACATTTCCCTCGTTAGAGAAAATAGCACGCATGCTTACAGAACCGGTAGGTTGATCGATGACACCGCTCACGGCATCAATCTTACCCTCATAATGGTACGTAGAGCCATCCGCCAATTGCAGTCTTACGGCCGGCATCTTCTCTAATTGCTCTTTCAAGGTACCACCGGCTTTCGTCAATGCCAATAGCTCCTTTTCCGTCATAGAGAAATACACATACATATCACCGATCTCAGATACGGTAGTCAGCGGTTGAGCGATCGAAGCGCTTACCAAGCTACCTACACGATACGGGAATGTACCGACAACACCGTTCGAGGGACTTGTAACCGTACAGAAAGACAAGTTCTGGTTAGCGCTAACCAATCGAGCCTCCGCCTGCGCCAACCTCGCTTTTGCCGACATCAGCTGGTTCACGGCAGTCTGATACTCGAAATCACTGATGATTTTCTGATCAAACAAAGTTTTCTTATTCTTCTCGGTCAATGTTAAAGTGCTTACGTTTGCCTTCGCCATCTCTACCGCGGCCTTAGCCTGACCTACCGCGGCAGCGTACTGCGTAGGATCAATTTGGAACAACGCCTGTCCTTTACGAACCGTAGCTCCCTCATCCACACATAATTTCACGATAAATCCAGAAACTTGAGGACGGACTTCGATATCCTGCGTACCTTTGATGGTAGCCGGATAGGATGTTGTTTGGTCGCTAGTCGTTGAATTGACCGCCATCACAGCGAACTCAGCATCCCCTAATTTCATACCACTCTGACTGTTTCCACAGGCAGTTAATAAAGACATACCAACCGCAAACAATGCGATCTGCCTTAACTGAGTAATCGTAATTTTCAGCATTCGTTTATCCATATTTGTATATAATTATATATTCAAGGCTGTTTTTCAGTTACCTTTTCTTTCTAACCCAAGTGGAGATCTTTCACATCTATTCACACAATAGGGTCTTTACTCGTCGTTTCATCCTACAAATGTAGAAACTTTTTACACGATTTCTGTTTCCTACTTATCTTTTTCACCTAAATTAATAGCACTTAAAAGGAAGCGCCTGTTGAAATACATCTCTTTTGGTTTCAAACGAAAATAAAATTGTTTTTTTCAACAATATATTTTACATTTGTGTCCACACACAATAAACAAATATTATATATTATGGAGCCTAAATTTATAATATCAGAAGTATTCAGTACCGCATGGAAGGGAACGAAGTCGCAGCTATGGATATTAGCCGGATTATTAATCGGATATTGTATCTTATCTTTCACGCTGACAGCGTTCGCGATGCCCATGCAAAGTTCTATTATCGGTAAAATCATCGTAAACGTGATCAGCGCGTTATTCTCCATTATTTTCTCCTTAGGATATATGAAAAATATATTTCAGGCGTTGGATGGGGAAGAACCTCAGTTTTCCGCATATGGACAACAGACAAAGAATATCATCACCTACTTTCTAGCGAGTCTTATCACGGGATTTGTCGTATTGGCGGGTTTCTTATTTTTTATCATCCCCGGTATTTATCTGGCATTGCGCCTTCAGTTCTTCCAAGCCTTTATTATCGAGGAAAACGCCGGGATTATCGAGTCTTTGCATAAAAGCTGGGAGATAACGAAAGGACAAGTATTGCCTCTGTTCATTCTGGCGTTGGTAATGATCGGGATCCTGATATTAGGATGTATTTTGTTCGGTATCGGAATTTTCGTCGCCGTTCCTCTTATCTATATGATGTATGGCTACGTTTTCCGTAAATTGAACACTCCTCTTCAAATACTCGAATAAACAGAGAGGACGAATACACACTACAATCTATACCATGAATAAAAATTACAGGATAAAAGATATCGCCGAATTATCCGGTGTATCGACCGGTACGGTAGACCGCATTTTACATGAGCGGGGAAAGGTCTCGGAGGACGCACGGAAAAAGGTGGAGAAAGTCTTAAAAGAAATTGACTATCAACCAAATCTGATAGCCCGTTCTTTAGCGTTGAAGAAAAAATATCATTTCATCGCCTTGATCCCTTCTTTCCATGAAGGGGAATACTGGGCGAAACTAAGCCAAGGGATCGAGAAAGCGGAACGGGAATTGTTTAGCTATAATATAGATGTCGAGCAAATCTATTTTGACCAATACGATAGCAACAGTTTCGACGAATTAATCCCAAAGATTGAGACTGCGGATTGTCAAGGGGTTATCATCGCTACATTATTCAAGCAAAGTGTCTTGACCTTGACCCCGCGGCTAGACCAGAAAGGTATTCCTTATATATTAATCGATTCTTTTATCGACCACACGAATTGTATCTCTTACTACGGAACGCATTCATATGATTCGGGGTATATAGCGGGACGCCTTTTATTCGAGCAAATCCGTGAAGAGGACGATCTAGTGATTTTCCGTTTCACCCGTAAGGGGGATTCATGTTCTACGCAAGTGCAGAAGCGAGAGGAAGGATTCCGGGATTATCTCGCCAATACCTCATTCAAGGGAAAGATTCATTTGCTGCATGTGCACGCGGATGACCGAGAAGAGAATACGAGACTACTGAATACTTTCTTCGAGAAATATCCTCAAGTAAGAATCGGTATCATCTTTAATTCGAGGGCCCATTTCCTTGGAGATTATCTAAGTAGCGAACGGCCGGACTATCCTTTCAAGCTTCTTGGCTACGACGTGATAGAACCGAACGTCCGTTATCTGGAAAACGGCTTGATCACGCATTTGATCGCCCAGCGACCGGAGGTACAAGGATATCATTGTATCAAGGCACTTTTCAGGTATTTGATCCTTAAGGAGAAAATTGAGCCTGTCAATTATATGCCGATCGATATCTTGGTAAAGGAAAATATACAATACTACAATAATTATATCTGATGAACTCCTTATTTAGCGTAAAAGAGAAAGTGATTTTGTTGACCGGAGGCTATGGTATATTAGGAGCCTGCATGGCCAAGCACTTGGCGAGAGAAGGCGCGTACGTCGTAATCCTCGGACGAAACGAGCAAAAAGGATCTGCCTTGGTCAATGAGATTAAAGCGGAAGGGGGCGAGGCCTTATTCTTGGTTTCAAACGTATTGGATAAAGCCTTGCTGGAGCAAAACAAACAAGAGATATTGAAAGCATATGGGAAGATTGATGTTTTAGTCAATTTGGCGGGTGGCAACCAAGCCGGAGCGACGATTCCTCCCGACAAGACGATCTTTGATCTGGATATCGATGCTTTCCGGACGGTCGTGGACCTGAACTTATTCGGGACCGTACTGCCGACAATGGTCTTCGCCGAGGTCATGGTGGGACAAGGGAAAGGAAGCATTATTAACATCTCGTCCGAATCATCCCTACGCCCATTGACTCGTGTGGTTGGCTATGGATGCGCGAAAGCCGCTATCAACAATTTCACGCAATACATGGCCGGGGAGCTAGCGATTAAATTCGGAGAGGGCCTGCGAGTGAACGCCATGGCACCGGGATTCTTCCTTACCGAGCAGAACCGGGCATTGATGAGCAATCCGGATGGATCACCTAGTGATCGTTGCAACACGATCGTCGCACACACGCCGTTCCGCCGCTTAGGAAAACCGGAGGAGTTACTCGGTACTTTACAATGGCTG
>OGMU01000909.1_pt1 | contig 10286 bp, 6 predicted proteins | sample 1573331 | NCBI WGS metagenome assembly OGMU01 (sample SAMEA2581990, study PRJEB24529) | metagenome | biome: Human gut stool | place: China | collected 2011
ACCGATAATACCAAGTGTAAGTCCAGCGTTTGTTCTTCCTTTAGTACCGAACTTTGACTTAGCTTCGTCCATTGTTAGAAATTCTGCCATAATTAAATAAATTTACGATAAATAATACAATATCTGTTGAGGGCATAATATATAAATATACTATACTTCCAAATTCGATGTTGCAAAGTTACGTTAAATTCTGGACATTACCAAATTATTTAACACTCGTCAACAATTAATTTATTGCATAGGTGGTTTTAGTAATCAGGTACAAACAAAGAAAGGCCGCCTATTGGCGACCTTCTTAATGAAAACGTTATGAGATTATAATAATTACTCTGCAAGTAATCTTCCAACTAGAGCTTCAAGTCTTGCAACTTTGTCCTCTAGATATTTAATTTTAACCATAGCAAGTTCGTTATAGTTAACTGATTTGAATCCTTCACTATCAGTGTTCACCATTTCTGGATATACTTTCTCAAGCTCTTGAGCAATAACTCCATAACCATGATGTTCTTTGTCAGTTCTGTCAAATTCAACTAGTTTAACTTTGTCGGCATCACTTGCATCAATTTCTTTGACGTTAGCTTTAACTCTCGCATCAGAGGTATCGAAGAATCCTCCAGCAGCACTTATTGAACTACTTGACTCGACTGTATTGGAAAATACTACTTCGCCGTTAAATCCTATAGCCCCTTCCACCTCAATAGCAGCATTACTATCGTTAAACCTTATACTATTGCTACTATTATACATTTCAATGATACCTGTACTTCCATCTGCTGTTATGTAGCAATTATCCTTAGATTTATCACAAATAGCTACATATGACTTGGAATCTCTCTGTCCGACTTCCAGTCCTGATATTCTATTAGACTCTGAAGTACCAGTTCCTATGCTAACTAATCTAGTCATACCGACATTTACAGTAGAATTAGCATTGTATTTACCTAGGCTAGTCATTCCAGAGTTACTATAAAGAGTGTTACGTGCACCATAGGACTCCAGTTTAATTGAATTACTAGAGCTGCAATAGACTCTGACGGCTCCGCTCTGTATAATATTTTCACTAATTTGGCGAATATCCCAGGTGTCTCCACTATCATCAAGGGTAGCTGTTACTATATATATATAATTGGTACCTCCACAAAACAGAAATGAGTAAGATGGGGTATTATCTACTACAGGCACTGCTCCTCCAACCATGTTCATCCCAGATGTAGTAGTTGGGACAACTATAACGTACCCTTGATATAATTTATTACTAATATTTAAGACTTCATTTCTTTCACTTGAGGTCATTTCAGTCCTATTATTAGTAATTATATCCTCAAAGTTTATGGTGGTCTCATGTATTTTAACATCTCCACCACTGGTAGACAATACTCCATTACTAATACTTAATCCACTACCAACCTTTACTCCACCTAGAGTAGATGCTGAAGCTGTTGGAAGAGAATAATTGTTAGCCCTACTAGCAATACCGTCTAATTTAGATTTATCAGACGCTGACATAAGTCCGGCTGACGATGTGGACGCATTACTATAAGTTGGGATATTAACAGTTTTAGCAGCACTACCATTCCAAGTACCAGTCGTAGCCCCAGTAAATGTCAAAGAATTAGGAGTGGGAAGGCTAGTAGGAATTGTAGGTTTGTTACTTAAATCATTGTAACTACCTGAAGTAGCTACAGTAGCAAAGCTAGGTTTGCCTGTAATAGCACTCCATGCTACAGATGCTGCTGACCCATAGAATTGCCCATGAGTCCAAATTTCTTTAGAATCTTTAATATAAACTATAGATTGATAATTAATGTCAGGAGCTCCAGTCTGAACAGTTCCAGTACCTCCTACCTGATATTGAGTATTAGAAGCATTGGCTGATAACTTCTGTGAGTTAAAAGTAGTTTTCTTATTAAAGTGAATTAATTTCTTATTAATTGCCATATCACTTAAATTTTAATCATTATAAAATAAAGGAGGGATGCTACTCCCTCCTTCTTGTACATATATTATAGTTCAACCCAATCCCATGCAGCTTCTAGTTTACCAATAGCGGCATTAAGTGAATCACCAGCAGCAATTGCACCTGTATCTGACGGTTTGGTATAACCAGTCATTGCAGTTACCTTATTAGAAGCCAGATTGGCTAGAGTAGTAGTTAGTGTAACGTTAGCAGAACCATCTAAAGAAACACTTCCAGTTACACCACCACTAACTGTGATAGTACGAGCAGTAGCCCACTTAGCAGCAGTATCAGCCGCACCAGCAGTAGCAGGTTTACCAATACTAACTGTTTGTTTAGAACCTCCAGAAGGAGTTACGTCGAATGAGCCGTTTCCTCCAACGAACGTATAAGTAGTATTAGTATCAGCTCCTGGAATACCCAAAGCTGTAATATCAGCCTTAGTAACAGCGGTTACTGAAGCAACGTGGCTAGTAGAATCTGTGCTGAATTTATAGAATCCAGAAGTTTTACTAGGAGCACCTCCAGCAGGGTGAGTATAAACTGTGTCCTTCTCTGCTTGCCATGCAGGACCACTAGCAGTAGCTTTCAGTACATATCCAGTAGTACCGTTAGCTAGAGCTTTAACAGTAGACCCACCGTTACCTAAAATTACTGTGTTAGCAGTTAGGGATTTGCCAGTAACAGCACCGTCTAAGTTTCTCTGAATAACTGACCAGTCACCATTTGCAGCAGTCGTTCCAGATTTAACACAGATAATCATGTCACCTGCTTCACAGCCTTCGCCCGCAAAGTTACCAGCAGCCTTAACTACGTAAGTATCTCCAACTGTGTGATTAGCTGGAAGTTCAGTTACATCACCGTCTGTGCCAATAGTTCCTTTGAATCTAAGTGCTTGAGCAGCAGAAATCTTACTTCCAATCTCGTTAATTACAAATGCAGTAGTTGCAATTTGAGTAGTATTAGTTCCACCAGCAGCAGTAGGAGCTGTAGGAGTTCCAGTAAACGCTGGGCTTGTAAACATTGTAGCCTTAGATTCATTTGTTACGTTACCTAAGCCTACATCAGCTTTAGTAACAGTAACATTAGCACTAAGTGCATGTCCGTTTACAGTTCTAGTATTTGGAACAGCATTATCAGCCTTAGTACCTTGAGCAGCAGTTGCATATGCAGATGATGCTGTATATGCAGCAGAACCTAATCCTTTAACAGCAACATCAGTTCCGTCAATTGCAATAGTACCATTAGCAGAACCAGAAGCAGCCGTGGTTGCAGCACCATTAATTGTTACTTTACCAGTAGCATCAGCTGTAACTGTTACTTTACCAGTACCAGTAATTTGATGTGAGCTTCTTACTGCACCATTCTCAATTAAGTTCAAGAATGTAGTAGCATTAGTAGTTGCTGCATTAGCTGTAGCTGTAGCAGAAGCGCCAACAACATTCTTAGCTTGCCAGTTAGTAAATGAAGGAGCAGCTGGCATAGTCATTGTAGTGGTTCCTTTAGCTGTAACGTGTCCTTGTGCATCATAAGTAATGCTAGGAATAGTAAACGTTCCACCAAATGCTAATGTCTTACTATTATCACCTTTAGCTGTGCCAGCAGTTACTGAATTAGAGTGATTAATTGTAGTACCTTCAATAGAGATACCAGAACCTTGTGTGTATTTAGTATCTGTAGCGCTAATTGTTACTCCATCTGTTCCGACAGTGATATTTACATTAGAGCCTTTGTTGAATTTAAGAGTTCCGTCATGAGAAGGAGACTCTGCAACATTAGTACCGTCAGAAACTTTAGAGAAGGCCTTGGCAGCCTGTAAAGCTGCCACAGCACTCTCCAATGAAGTAATTTTGCCTTTGTAAGAATCAGGAATAGCGTAGAACGTTCCATGAGTATAAATCTCCTGTGAATCTTTAATGAAAACAATACTATTGGTGTATTGTTCTTGTAGTTCACTGGTAAATGTGGACTTCTTCACTACGTGTACAAACATTTTCTCCATTTTAATATATTATGTGTTTTATTCAGTTACTTCGTGCCAAGCCATAGCTGCATCGATAGCTGTATTAATTGTCGAAACTACAGTAGTGGTGATTCCAACAAGTTTAGCCTCGTTAGCAGCAACTCTAACTTCTAGAGCATCAATATCTGAAGCGTTAGTGTCAATAAGTGCAAGTTTAGTTTCTGGAATCAGAGTACTACCTTCTACCTTATCAACTTTATTAGCTACTAAATTACTAACATCACTAACTTTAGTATCTGCATAATCTTTAGCCTGTTTCAGAGTATTAGCTAGAGAACCTTCAGCATCAGCACTACCATTAATCTTAGCAATAGCTTGAGTATTAGTAGTAATTTTACCGTCTAATGCAGTATCAGCTGCTTCTCTTAAAGTCTTCTCTGCATCAACAGCAGCTGCAATTGCAGCATCTGCTTGAGTCTTATTGTAGTATGCAGACAGGTCAATAGCTCCACCCAGAGCATCCCATGCTGTACCAGTCCATGCCCAGTTAGTACCAGCTGGATGATTGTCATGAGCTTCCTCTACATTCCATACATCACCTGCTGCTGCATCACTAGGAAGTTCTGCATAAGTAGCTTTGGAGCCTTTGTATGAATATACAGAAGAAATTTTGCCCTCAAGGGTAGTAACTCTCTGTCCTAATACTCTACCTTGATTAGCTGACAATGCAGCAGTGGTAGAAGAAGAATTTAAGTTGTCAATAATCTCTACTGTCTGTGCAGCAGCAACGTCCATTTGTTTCCATCCGGAGTAATCTGCTTCCAGAATTTTATCTTTATCAACTAGCATATAAATTGCCTTATCAGCAGCAACGGCTACTAACAATCCATTATATACGTAGATAGTATCGCCATCATACGGCCAAGTCTCTTTATTAATAAGTTCAGACTTATTATCTACTAAGATTCTTGGGTCTAAAGCACCTTGAAGTTTAACCTCAAAGTTGGCTGCAAATTGGAATGTACCTTTATTTCTTGCCATATGTCAAATTAGAATTTAGCGATTAAAGTTACTGAACCTCTAGTAGAACCATTGTAAGTGTAAACTGAATAAGTTACAGGTGTGGTTCCAATAGTAATCTCTTCTTCTGTCTTAGTCCAGTCACTAAGTCCTATAACTTCCATGTTACCTGATACTGTGTTCAACATTTGAAGTTGAGTGACAGCTCTTGGCAGCTTGAATACCTGTGGAAGAGTACCAGAAGGTTGTAATTCAAATCTAGGAGTAGTCATAGCTCCAGTAGAAGTATTCCAAGCAATAAGAGCTTGTTTAACCACAGGCGTACCAGAAGAAGCTGTACTTGTAGATGCATACCAAGGATATGTACCATTAAGTGTGATAGCTGAAGAGTTGACCGAACCAGCTGCAAGTGGAGTGCTATAATTGTTTCCTTTGTTATCTTTAGGTTGAGGTCCTTGCAAATAAGCTGCCTTATAAGTATAAGTAGTATTACCAAGCGTTACAGTAGTAGGCAGAGTTGTGTTAGACTCTTGTCCATTTACGAAGATAAATGAATTATCTGCATCTAAGTTACCAGACCTGTCTGCTTGTTTTGTTCCATTTAAGGTAATAGCTCCCTTATTAAGACTAGTGTTGAAGTTAGCAGCAGTAGGTGCAGTAGCTCCAACTTCTTGAGGAGTTGAATAACTCTTAAATGAGATGCTTGCAGTAGGAGCAGTAAATGTAGGATTAATAGTAGGGAACAGCAGTTCATCCCACATATAATCATATGTCTGTCCTTCCAGAGCACTTACTTTAGTTCCTTTAGCGATACCACCGACAGCATTAGGCATAGCTAAATCTTTGTCTTCAATAGCTGATGTATACTTACCGCTACCTACTTCAATCTCTGTTGTAGTGGTATCAGAGTAAGTAATGACCAGTTTGCTTTTATCAGAAGACAAGGCTACATTAGTAACGACTTTACCAGCAGCTAGAGCTCCTGTGTAAGCCTTACCATTCATAAGGATTTCATTGGTGTCTGTAGCAAAGTAAATCCCATCCTTGTGAGTAGTTTCAGCTACGTAATTGGCTTTTAACCCTCTGTAAAATTTTAATTGTGCCATAAAATTTAATGATGTTATTTAATAAATATGTTAATAGGGAGCACAGTATTATCACTGAATCTTACCTCCCCACCAGTTATTTCACCACTGGCATTCTTATACAAATCTACTCCAGTTGGAGTTATAGTTCCATATGTTTCCCAAGTTTCTCCATTCCAAGCATAGTTAGCACCGTCATTAATAACGTTGTAAATATCACCTACTTCTGGAGCAGAAGGTAAATACATACGAGTAGCTACAGACCCCTTATATCTAATAGCTGTAGAATCAGAAGATATAAGTATATCTCCATTACCGAGTACTGACTTACCATTAATCTTCTTAATGTTAACTCCACTAACAAGCTTATCTTGTTTAGTAGATAGTAAGTACTCCATAGTATCTTTCAATGTATTAATTGATTGTTGTATATGTGTTAAGTCAATAGATACATCTTCGGAACCGTCGTAACTAACCTCTCCTTCAGAATGCTTAACTGTTAAAGTTCCTACTGGATAACTCTCTGGTAAATCAGCGAGTCTGGTAGCTTTAGCAGTAGTTACTTCATTCCAAGTATAAGAAGTCAAGTCTGACATTAATGCAAGTGAATCAGTGTCTTCCCCTACTACAACAGCTGGTCTTGTGTTAGTATATATTTCTAGGTAAGAATTAACATTACCAAGTTTAAACCCTCCGGAATTGTCAGACGATATTAGATTCTGAACACCGTCTCTACGATTAACCACAATTCCTTGACCTTCCTCTAATACTATATTACCATCAACCAAACTAACTTTATTGTCTAAATCACTTTCGATATTAGATATAAGAGCGTCAGTTTCTGATTTAGTATAATATAAGTCAGGGTCTAAACCTCCACCACCTTCAGAGGCATATTTAACTCCATTAAGGTAAATAGACTTAATGTCCTTTATGAAGTAAATGGTATTAGGTTCCAAAGTCTGTAGTAAATACTCATCGTAAGTATCTACGGCTTTAATTCTTACTGGGTATTCTGTACCTTCCCAACTAAATTTACAAACAACTCCTTTATCACCCTTAGTAATAACTATGTTAGAATCAGCATCAGTATCAACTACTAAGTCTGCCCTAACTCCAGAGTTTGAAGTTAATAAATCTACAGACCTATTAGTAATTGGATTATTAATCTTTAACTCTGATGCAATATTACCATTCTTAGTCTGGGTAATAATAGTATTAGTTATTTGTCCTTTAACTACAAAGTCTTCCAGAGACACTTCAAATCTATCTCCATTAGAAGCAGTAAGTATCAGCCATTCCTCATTCAGTGCGTTACCGAATCCGTTATCTATATCCTCTTGTGTTATAAGATGTCTTCCAAACGAAACTATCTTAGTATCTTTATCAAGAAGGATTGATGATATTTCCTCACCACTTCCTCCTTTACCTATAACTCTAACCTTATTACCTTCTTCTTGAGTATCGAGTTCTACTATACCAGTTACCTGAGTAGCAATAGCATCTTTGATAGCTTTAGAAGAAGGAATAGAGTCTTCAACGTCTATTGAGTCCGACACCGTATATGGGCCATATGTTGTCCACAAGTAGTCCAACTGGCTCATATTAGCGGGTCTATTAGGATACTGTTTCTTCATCACCTTCTACGTCAATCCAAGTTACTTCACCACCTATATCATCTGGAAGTTGTTCTTTAGGAACCTTTCCGCTTACTAAATCTGCTTTAGACTTTAGTAGAATTTCAACTTCGGGCAAAGAAATGGCTCCAATCTGTGCTGGAGTGACTCTATGTGGATTGTTGAAATCTTTAAGGTGGCTATCAATATCACTTTGTAATTCACTAATAACAACATCCAAGGCTTTAGAATCATGTGTAATGTTATCGGAAGTACCTTTAACATACAGAGCATTTCCTTCTTTTACTAAGATGTTATCTTTAGCTGTATACAACCTAACGTCAGCAGAAAGCTTATCAGCGCCAGTTCCTAATGATAACACTTTCTCCAATTCTACTACCTTATCAGGAATAGAGTTATCAACTTCCCATTCTCTAATAAGAGTTCCAACTGGAATCCTAACTACTTGCTTATCACCAGTTAGAAGTTTAAATACTATAACTAGCTCTTCCGTATCTGGGTCGTACTTAGCATCCTCTACGATAGCTGACAAACCAATTTGATGTTGCCCTATAACATTATCGTTAACCTTAATAGTTAAGAGTCCGTCTAAATATTCAGTAGTTAGTTTATAGAATAGACCGTCATTCTTTATGGTAATTCCGTTACCACTATCAGTAGATACCTTAACATTACCAGATATTGTAGTTCCAGTAATCTGTCTATCAATATCTAATTCAATGCTTGGAGTATCTTCTAGTGTAACCCAGTTAAAGTGAATAGCATGATTCACTAATTCGTCTAGCTTGCGCAGAGAATCCATTACAGATGTAGAGTCTTTAAGGTAAGTAGTTTCAGTATCAGGAACATAAGCTCCGTCTTCTCCCAAACCTACTCCTTCTTGTGTCTTATCGAGTTCGGCTTGCACCTTGTCAATATTACTCTGTAATTCCTCATCAGTGCTGTCTAGATTACCTAGATGCTCTCTAATTTTAGTAATTTCCTCTGCAATGTCCTTCAGACTGTTTAAGTCCTCTGGCACACTAGTATGGTCAACACTTCCCCAGATAGCATCGTCTGCTGTCTTTCTATCTTTAATTTCCTGCTCTAATCTAGTTATCAAGTCAGCTATAGTTTCATCACTCTTAGAAGTAATAAGTTTAGTAAACTCTAACTCATCGTTAGTCTCCTTTCTAGTGACCCAATATAGTGCTTGATTACCATCTCCGTCATTTTCAACTACCTTTAACAATCCCTTGTGTAAAATAGCATTCTCTTCAGGAGATGAATAAAATTCTTTCAGTTTCGCTTCAGTTTCGAAGATATAGTCAGCTTCTATAGGGAACGGACCACCTCTTCTAAAACTTGCTATAATTTCACTATATGCTCTCATACTTATTAAATGTTAGCTGGGTCAAACTTAAATGTTACCTCCAAGTTGAGAGTTACTAGAGACTCCTTGAATACATATATCTTATATATTTTACTATTTGACAATCCAGGAATTTCAAATGGGATATCGCTAATAATGTCAAACGATTCAAGACCAAACTGTTGAGAAGGCGTTGTCATTTGAACTAAGTCTGGATATTCCTTAGGCATTGCTACAAATATTTGCTTAAGCTCTTTAGGACTTGAGAAATTATATTTGTGTTTGATTTCTGATACTAAGTCACCAGAACTGTCAATGCTATTGTTCTCTGGGTCTGATTGAACTAGCTGAAGTAAGTAATCATAATTAACATTAGAGGCTGCATACCATTTAGGTAAGATTCCTACAAATATATCATATGCTACTTTAGTAGTACAACTAGCTTCCAGATATGTACCATTAGGATAGAATACTTTAAACGTAAAAGTAGTTTCTTCGTTAATAGGTAAACTCTTTACAGTCAACTGTCCTAATTCGAAATCGTCCTTAGTATATGTTCCAATAAGCTCATCGTTCTGCCATAATTCAGCATAAGATATCACTCCAGTAGAACCTCTAACGAATAGTTCAACGTCTACTATAGAACCCAATAAAGCATACGCAGGAGCTTTAACATCTACAGATTTACCGTAGAAGATTGCATCCATAACCTCTTGAAGATTCAATTTCTCTCCTGGGTCAGTTTCATCTTCAACGAAGCCTACTGTAGTCTGAACTGGTCCACTAGTAATCCAAACAGGCTCTTCTACAATAGAAGCATCCAGTTGTCTCTTAGTTACTAATTCGTCATCTTCTACAGCATCTACTCCCTTCTGTGGGGCAGTAAATGGAACTGAACCATCACGAGGTACATAATGCTTACTATAGATTTCTTTAAGAGTTCCATGAGGGTCATATTGATTGATATGTTCCTCAATAGCCCCTCTAGCCGCATCAATTACCAATTGATTAATAATGGCATCAATTTGAGCTCTTGAATAAGTCTCTGCTCTAGAGTAAGTTTCAGTCTTCCTGAAATAGTTGTTTAGTCTCTGATTAAGTAACGTTACAAATCCGTGAGGGTCTGCATCAACTAAATGTTTAAACATTACATCATCTACATATTTCTTAGTAGATAGATGCCCATCAGCTACTGGAGTAACTCCTAACTGTGGTTTTAAAAATGCAGTAGTTCCGTCACGTCTAACGAAATTCTTGATTAAGTCGTCAACTT
>OGMU01000914.1_pt1 | contig 10233 bp, 8 predicted proteins | sample 1573331 | NCBI WGS metagenome assembly OGMU01 (sample SAMEA2581990, study PRJEB24529) | metagenome | biome: Human gut stool | place: China | collected 2011
GGAGTCAAACGGATGTCGGCGTTGTCCTGCCGGAGCAGAATGCGATATTCGGCCCGGGAGGTGAACATGCGATAGGGTTCGTCGACGCCTTTGGTCACCAGGTCGTCGATCAGTACGCCGATATAGGCTTCGTCGCGTCCTAACACGAACGGTTCTCCGCCGTGGCAATTGATATGTGCATTTATTCCGGCCACCAATCCTTGTCCGCCGGCTTCCTCATATCCGGTCGTCCCGTTGATCTGTCCGGCAAAGAAGAGGTTGCGGATTAGTTTTGTTTCCAAGTTATGGTGGAGCTGCGTCGGATCGAAGAAATCATATTCGATGGCATATCCCGGACGGTAGATCTGTATGTCCCGGAATGCCGGTATCTGTTGCAGGGCACGTAGCTGGATATCCAACGGAAGGGAGGAGGAGAAGCCGTTCAGGTAGTATTCCTGTGTCGTTTCGCCTTCCGGTTCCAGGAAGAGTTGGTGCTGGGGCTTGTCCGCAAACGTCACGATTTTCGTCTCGATGCTCGGACAGTAGCGCGGGCCGATGCTCTGGATCTGTCCGTTATACAACGGGGAGTCGGGGAGGCCTTCGCGCAGGACTGCATGGCAGGCTTCGTTGGTGAACGTTGTCCAACAGCTTAGCTGTTTCAGAACGCGGTGCGAGGTGTCCATATAAGAAAACTTATGGAAGTCGTTTTCTCCGGGCTGTTCCGCCATTTCATCGAAGTGTACGCTCCGTGCATCGATACGCACAGGCGTTCCGGTCTTCATCCGTTCGGATTTGATGCCTAATGAGACCAGTTGTTCGGTCAGTCCGGTTGCAGCCGGCTCGGCTATACGACCGCCTCTGATCTGTGTCCGTCCGATATGCATAAGCCCGTTCAGGAAAGTACCGTTTGTCAAGACTACGCTTTTTGCATGGAACTCGACTCCCATATAAGTCTTTACGCCGCATACGGTATTTCCGTCGAGCAACAGTTCGCGTACGGTATCCTGCCAGATGTACAGGTTCGGAAGGTTTTCCAGTATTCCCCGCCAACATTCGATGAAACGGGCGCGGTCGCTCTGGGAGCGCGGGCTCCACATGGCCGGCCCTTTACTTTGGTTCAGCATACGGAACTGGATGGCTGTCCGGTCCGTCACGATTCCCATATATCCGCCTAAAGCGTCGATTTCGCGGACAATCTGTCCTTTGGCTATGCCTCCGACAGCCGGATTGCAACTCATCTGCGCAATCTTGTTCATGTCCATTGTAATGAGAAGCGTCTTCGAACCCATATTGGCGGCCGCCGCTGCGGCTTCACAGCCTGCATGGCCGGCACCTACCACGATCACATCGTAATTGAAAGTCATTGTCCTAATTGTCTTTGTTTCTTTTGCAAAGATAATAGTTTGTACGGGATTTTTGTTATATTTGTGAGTCTTGGAATATCTAAGTAATACTAAAGGAATAAGAGTATGGAAACCCGGATATCTTCTTCTTCGATGGACAATGCCAATAAAATAAAAACGTCTGTCATGCTTCTGCTTTTATATGGTATCTGTATATTTCCGGCTTGGGATGGCAATCTGTCTGTTTTGTTAGGTTTGTTTGCCGTCAGTTCGATCCTTTGTATGCTTACTCGAGGATTTATGCCAAACCGTTTTATTGTGGATGGAGAAAAACTGGTGATAGATGCGTATTTTCGGAAGACGTATATAAACATAGAGGAAATCCTTTCGGCTCGCGAGGTCGACCGGCTGGATTTAGGAATAATGATCCGTTCATTTGGTGTCGGTTGGTTGTTTGGTGATCTCGGATATTTTTCTTCTACTGCTATCGGACGTGTAAAAGTTTTTGCCCGGCGTTCTGATAACCGTATTCTGATTACGACTTCCCGCCGTGGTAACTTTATCATTGCACCCGATGATCCTGAATTTATCCATTATCTGAACCATGCGATGCTTTGAAGATAGGATAGGAGAAACAATACGATCTTGTCGTAACAGCCTGTGCAACGTTTGACTGGTTTTGAGCATCTTATATTTATGATTATAAGTCTAAAAGAAATGATATGAAAAAGTATGTACTTTTGTTAGGGCTGTTGATACAAGCTGTGTCGGTTTTGGCCCAGGAGACGTCTGTCGGGAAGTCGATATTCTCCGTTCATGCAGGGCCTTCCTGGTATTTGGGGAAAATGATCGGGATCACGAACAACTCCGATGCTTATCGGAATGATTTGCGGAATGGGATCGCCTGGGATGCCAATTATTATTTCTTGGGAGACAAATATATCTTCGGTTCGTTTAAACTCGCTCCCGGACTTATCTATCAGGGTGGGCGTTATAAAAACACTCATGACGAAAGTTCCGACAAGATCCTGATGCATTATTTCGCGCCTCAGCTTGCCTTGTTTATGGTGAAGCAGAAATACAATCTGTCTTTATCGACTGGGGTGGGATATCAGCATTATAAAGATAAAAGTTTTGTGTACGGCAAGCCGCGGGATGTGTCAATGAATAAACTGGCCTATAATCTGTCGGCGGGAGGCGAGTATCGTCTTTCTCCGCTGGTGGGGATTTCTGCAAAATTGAATTGGATCGTTACCTCCTCTGAGAGCTATTCGGTCAGGTATCACGGTCAGAAATGGCAGGTCGAATCTCCTGAATTGAGTGGTGGCGGAGGATGTTTCTCCCAATTATCCTTATTGTTCGGTATGAATTTACACTTTTAATCAGATACGGTTATGAGACATCTGTTATTTATCTGTTTGTTGCTGTTTTGTGTGGCCTGTGAAGAGAACGAATCGGTCGATCCGACGATCATGCCCGAAGCTACTACGACCGGGGCGAATACATTTGGTTGCTTGGTTGACGGCTGGGTGTATACAAGCGGCCGGTGGGGGATGCCTTCTGCGGAATATTTGGAGTGGGAAGAGGGTTCCAGCGTGACGGTTTCGGCGCAGGTCGGTCTCGGTTCGTATATCCGTTTTACGATTGCCGATCCCAAGGAGGGAGAAACGCTTCCTTATGTGAATCTCTCTTTTGAAAATCAAAATATGGAAGATGGCAAGGTCTACATCTCCCGTATGTCGGACGGCGTGTTCAGCGGCACTTTCGAGGGAGGACGCATTACGGAAGGCCGTTTCGATTTGAAATATAAGAAATGAGCAGTTATTTAGATGGCTTGGTTTATAATTGTTTTAATACTTCCATCACATTGTTTCGCCGTTGGCGGGAAATGCTGACCGAGGCTCCGTCCTTCATGCGTATATATCCACCGTCGCTTTTGATGAAACTTTTGATTTCATCCAGGTTGATCAGATGTGATTGGTGGACGCGAAGGAAATGGTAAGGGGCCAGTAGTTCGTCAAACTCCTTGAGTGTCTTCGATACGATCAGTTTTTCTCCCGATTTCAAATAGAAAGTCGTGTAGTTGCTTTCGGATTCGCAACGGATGATGGAACCGATTTCTACAAACTCTATCTTATCGGCGACCGACAGAGCTATTTTCTTTTGTTTGTCCAATGCTTGCGTGTTTTGCAGGAGGTTCTGCATCCGTTTGTTCTCCTGTTTCCGAAGGACGACCTGGACCGCCTTGTCTACGGCATGCGTCAGTTCTTCCGGGTCGATAGGCTTCAGCAGATAGTCGAGCGCACTGAAGCGGATGGCCTGGATCGCATAGCTATCGTAGGCGGTAACGAAAATCACTTCGAAAGGAATTTCCGGAAGGCTGCCTAAGAGGGAGAAACCGGTGTCGTCGCCCAACCGGATATCTAGGAAAAGGATGTCCGGTTTAGCTTCGGGCAGTACGGTACGGGCTTCGGTGACGGAGCTGCAAATGGCCGATATCCTGATCTGCGGACAATAGTTCCCGATCATGCGGAGCAGGTTCTCCCGGTTCCCCTGCTCGTCATCTACGATTGCTGCGGTTATTTTGGTGTCCATATTTTGTCTTATAAAGGGATGGATAGCCGGACATGGCAACCGGAAACAGATTCCTTCTTCTGCCTGTTTTCGATCGTTATGCCGATTTCCGTATTGTACAAATCCTTTAATATCTCGAACTCGTTGCTGATGGCACGGATACCGAAGCCGCTTTCCGTTTCAGTTACCATTCCGGGACCATCGTCGATGATGTCGATGACCAACAACTGGTCTTGCAAAGATAATCGAATTATGATTTCTCCCGTACCGCGCGGAGCGATTCCGTGTTTGACGGCATTTTCGACGAAAGGCTGTATCAGCATCCCCGGAATCTCGATCGCATCCGGTTCGATATTATTGTCTACCGTCAGCGAGTAGGAGAAGGGGAAACGGAGCTGTTCGAGCTTCAGGTAGAGCTGCAACTGTTCGATCTCGTCAGAGAGGGGGACCAGTTTCTTTTCGGAAGTCGCCAGCACTTTCCGCAACAGGCGTGAGAAGTCGATCAAATACTTATTCGCCTCCTGATTGGCCGAGCGGTTGATCAGATTCTGGATCGAACTGAGCGCATTAAAAATAAAATGCGGGTTCATCTGTGAACGGATGGCGCGTAGTTCGAGTTCACGGATACGGCGGCGGTTACGTTCCTTCTTTTGCTTCCCTTTCACCCTGGAATAATAAGCGATACCGATGATTGCAGCGATTAAAAGCGTACCTAATACTCCTTCTTTGAATCCTTTTAGAAAATCGTTGAAAGATTCGTCTTCCCGTTTCAGGTCGTTTTGAATGATTTCCAAGGCGGGGCTGGGGTCAAATTGCCAATTCGTAAATTGCCGATGGAGGATGGTCCCGTCTTCACGCATCAGGATAGTCACGGTGCCGAGTTCCTTACGCCTTAATTCTTCTATTTGCAGATCGGAAATAGCTTTAAAAGGCTTTACCCGTTTGGCATTGTTAGATTGGAATTTTGAATATAATTCGAGTTGTACGATGGAGGCCAGCCCTTCCGATTCGAGGCGTTTCTTGAAATCGAGTGCATTTTGAAGGCTTGGCGCTGGAAGACCTTGTTCCCTCGTTGATAAAAACAGCAGGATGTATTTTCGGTCGCTTCCTTTCACCAGATGCAGGCTATCGGCTATCATAAGGCCGCTTTCCCGGATATTTTTTCCGGCTTCGAAGGGCAATAGTTTATCGTATGCTCTTCGAAGTTGATTTGTCAGGCTGGTATCCGGACAGGAGCGGATAAAATCGTTGTAATCTTCTTGAGTTTCAGCTAACGTTTTATCGTGCATTAAAAATTGTAAATTCATTCCGTTTACTTGATATTTGGGAAAGCCGGAGAGGATATGTTTATTCAGATAATAATCATCTGCCTTTTCCTTCGCTTTTTGTGTTTTTAGGTTCAGGTTATCTGCTTTCAATTCCTGTTTCTTATACATCGTGTAAACATTCAAAAAATAAAAGTAATTAGCGACCTCCGGTCGATGCATGCTGTATGCAAAATCGATAAGTGGATTGACTGAGACGAAATAGGGAGCTTGCCAGTCGACCAAGCCGCTTTTGTGCCAAACTTCTTTATCGCTGGCATACATATAGAGATGAAGGGCAAGCGCCCCTTTAAGATACTGTTCCGAACGTTCGAATACCATCCGCCAATAAGGATCCATGTTTTTAAAATCTTTCGCTAATACATTTTGGAACAAAGATTCGCGGAGTTGGAAGGCTTTTTTCATTTTATCGGGAGATTCGAGGTCCGAAGGGTACATATAAAGGTCTGATTCGTACAGGTCGGCGAATCTTCGGTAGCTGTATTGGAAATTGTTTTGTTCGCTTCCCCGTCCCTGATAACGTCTTTTGTGTGTTGTGGCAAACAATTCTTTGTCTTGCGTGATGGAATCCCCCGGAGTAAGCAGGAGCGTCACCCGTTCGCCCACTTTGTGTTCGGTCGGGTAGGCGATGAATATCTTTTTGTGGACGGTCGAATCGTCAGACAAGTCGAAATTGACATAGCTACACGTAAATTCCGTATTCGGAGGAAGGGAGAACGAGGCGTCTATGACCCGCATGTTTTGTGCCAGCCGAGGCATCCCGTCTTCCTGCCAGCCGGTCAGGATATCCTGTACCGCCGGTGCAAGCTGTTTGTCCAAGGGTAAGGAATCCTGGATAGTCGTTCCCGGATAGGCAGACAACCCTGCCTGTCTTACTCCGAAAGGAACATAGTTTTTCGAGTAAGAAAAGGTCGTTTCTTGTCTGTCTAAAGTATGTGCTTTCCGGCTTTCCCGATCGTATGTGACGCGCAGGAACCGTTTGCCGACCATCTCGTGATCGAATGTGAAGTCTTGCTGATAACGGCTGTCAAAATAGTAGAAACCGGGCTTCCCGGTATCATTCCTGCAATCGTACAGGCTCTTGAACGTATAATCAAGGGTGAGGGTACGTTCATTCAGATCCGTTACGGTCGCCTTAAAGATGACTCGTCGGATGTTTTCCGCCCGCCAGGGAACCTTTTCTTCGATGCCCGGAGCCACATAGGGATAGTAGTGGACGGACTCGATTTCCACCCAATCGCCCTTTTTCAAAGAGTCGGGGGTATAGGGAACGGACGTTTCAGCCGAACCGCTGTTTACCAGGAAAAGGAGAAGCAATAGGAGCGTTGTTGTTTTCATACCTGTAAAAATAAGATGAATCATTGAATTACCCTTCAAATATATCCCGTAAAGACCGCTTATTATTGACTTAATGAGCGGATGGTTGTTTTGAATGAGTATTTGAAATAAAAGTTTGTTGTATATTGTTTATTTTATTTCTGACTTTGTAAAAAGGATGGAGTTATGAAAACTGTAGCAGCCACTTCTTTCAATTAGCCCTTTAGCTTTCCCCCTTTATAATCTCGGATAAGATCCGATGCTTCTAAAAATTGGCAGGACGGGATTTTGCCGTTTAAAGGTTTTGATTTTAATATATCCTAAGGATTACTTTTTGTGTTTGACCAACATAATCACCCGATTGTCATCCTCTTCCAATGTTGCAGCGACTTCTTTTAGTTTGCCTTTCAACTTCCCTTTTTTATAGTCCTCGCAAAGGTCGAAAGCATTTATAGTTGCCCATAATTCACCTTTGGAATTGATAGGGGTCAGCATGACCATATAGAATTCTTTTTTATAAGAATAATCGCCATTGTATATGATATACCTGAAGAAATCCTTTTCCTCTGTATCGTACACGAAGTAGGTTCTCGGAAAGCCTTCTTCTTTGCTGAAATCATATACGTTCTTTATACTTTCCATGAAATAATAACGATCGGAAACCAACTTTAAAACCAAGAAAGATTCTGGATTCATAATGTGAATAGGAGGTGTTCGCACGATAAACGGCCGCAAATTGTAATCGGGCATTAATGTAGATCGTGTCTGACGAGGGTTCTAATAGAATCCAATTGCCATTGAATGGGATTATTCTACTGTATTCGCCCGGTCCGGCAGCTCTCGTTCCTCCTTCATGTCTTAAAAGTTGAAGAAATAGCTTCTTTTCTTTAAATGGGGTTCTAATCTCTTTGGTTATGTTTCCGTCTTGCTTCGATACGAGTAGGAATGGTATCTCTTGATTGCACTCATCGTAACAAATCAGATTCTCTTTATCGTAATTAAATATATCCAAATAAAACTGGGTATCACCATCTTGTTTCTGTTTGATACTTCGTTTAAAATTTCCCTCCAAGTCATAGACCTTTATTTTTCTTGCCAAGAAATCGTTTATAAACATTTCATTGTTTTCTTCATCCAATGTGACACTTCTACAAGAGATGTATTCTTCTCCTCCTTGCCCTTTACGATTTATCTTACGAATGGCTTTTCCGGTCCGGTCATACACAAAAATATCACCGTCATCCCTATAGTTCTTTACTAATATGAATTCTTTACCTATAGCCTGCACAAACCCTTGATTAACAAAATCATCGTTTGTTTCCAGCGGGATATATTCTACATCCATGAAATCTTGAAGAGCCAGTTCCTTTTTGGGAAAAGAATTATTGGTTACATCTACTGTGATCAAGTCGTCTGCCGTTTGATCCAGTCTTTTGCAACCTGTCGTTATTAACAGAATAGATAGAAAGAAAATAGTTGTGCCTTTCATGCCGGATCATTTATTATTGTTACCAATCCCTTATTTGCCTGTTCCCAGGTATCCAAATCTATGTGATAACATCGGGGGAGTATCCGGCAAATAAGCAAATAGCCGTTTGGTATGAGTATTTGGGTAGTGATAGTGAGTAATCGGTTTTGGGAGCATTGCTCCGGTAATCTCTGTTTTCACCGGAGCATGTGCAGGCTTTTATCAGGCACACATATCATACAACCTCTTCAGTAGCATCCTTAACAGGAAGCGGCTCCAGACATTTCTTTTTACCGGGAAAGTTGACTTTCCCGGCATTCCTCCGGCAATATCGCCAGGGCTTTGTTTTCGTTGGCCTCCATGATCTCGCGTTCCCCAGGTCCTTTATCGTTAATGCCGCAGAGGTGGAGGATGCCGTGGATGATGGTACGGTGGAGTTCCTCGTTGTAGGGAGTGTTGAAGGCTTCGGAATTAGTCTTCACCGTGTCGAGACTGATAAACAGGTCGCCGGAGATCTTATCGCCGCTCGTATAATCGAACGTGATGATATCCGTATAATAATCATGTTGGAGGTACTGGCGGTTTACTTCCAGAATCTTCTCGTCGGAGCAGAAGATGTAGCTGATATCGCCGACCTTCTTACCGTATGTGGCGGCAACTTCCTTTACCCAGTTGCCGACCGCTCTCTTTTTGATTGCCGGAAGCTTGGTGTCTTCCGCGTAGAATGCTATTGCCATATTGTTATTCTTTTTATGTTTTATCTTACCGAATGATATGTTAAAAATAATTACCTGCTATGCTAATTCCAAGATAGATGCACTACTAATCCGATTTACATGGGGTAGGAGTGTCATTTTGATATTAGGTAAAAAACAGATACGTCATAGTGACCGCCGCAATCGCTCCGGCTAAATCGGCCAGTAGCGAACAGGGGATCGTATAGTAGGTGTTGCGGATTCCGACACTGCCGAAATAAAGGGCGACGACGTAGAAAGTCGTGTCGCTCGATCCCTGCACGATGGAACAGAGGCGGCCGATGAACGAATCCGCGCCGTAGGTGTTCATCGCATCCAGCATCATACCCCGCGCCCCGCTGCCGCTGAGCGGTTTCATCAGCATGGTAGGCAGACCTTCCACGAACTGCGTGTCCAGCCCTGCTGCCGAGACTCCCATGCGGATGCCGTCGATCAGGAAATCCATCGCTCCCGAAGCCCGAAAAACGGCAATGGCGACCAATACGGCGATGAGGTAGGGGATGATCGTCACGGCAGTCTGGAAACCCTCTTTCGCGCCTTCGATAAAGGTGTCGTATACGTTGATTTTTTTGCGGATACCGCTGATAATGAATCCACATATAATAGAGAAAAGCAAAATGTTGGCAAACAGGGTGGAGTAGAGGGAGACCGATTGCTGGCTCATCATCCCGAAAAGCAAGGCCAGACCACCGATGAACGCGATCATCCCGCCGAAGAAAAGCAGCAGGTTCCGTTGCAGGATGTTGATCCGTTGCTTGAAGCAGACCGCCAATATGGCGACCAGGGTAGAAGAGAAGGTCGCGAGCATGAGGGGCAGGAAGACATCAGCCGGGTTTGCCGCTCCCATCTGTGCCCGGTAGGTCATGATGGAGACAGGAATCAGTGTCAGTCCCGAAGCGTTGATACAAAGGAACATGATCATCGGATCGCTGGCGGAATCCTTCTGCGTGTTCAGCTCCTGCAACTCTTTCATGGCTTTCAGTCCCATCGGCGTGGCGGCATTGTCCAAGCCTAACAGGTTGGCGGAAATGCACATGAAGATAGAACCTGTTGCCGGATGGTCTTTCGGTATTCCTGGAAAGAGCTTGCTGAACACGGGTGCCGTCAACCGGGCAAAGGCCTGTATCACGCCCCCTTTTTCCCCGATTTTCATGATGCCGAGCCAAAGAGCCAAGACTCCCGTCAGTCCGAGGGATATCTCGAACCCTGTCTTTGCCGAAGCAAAAGAAGCGTTGATGATATGGGTGAACACTTCCGTGTCTCCGCCGATGACTAATTTGCAAAGCGCCACCACGAAAGCAATCAGAAAGAAAGCGATCCAGATATAATTTAGAACCATAGTAGTTGTTGACAGGTAATAAGATACTTGTTAATGGTTACAAAAATAGGAAATAATCGGCTTTATCGGAAAAAGAAGGCGGGAAATGGCAGGCTAACCGCACCAAAATAGCATTGACAAAACGGGGCCGTTT
>OGMU01000927.1_pt1 | contig 10095 bp, 10 predicted proteins | sample 1573331 | NCBI WGS metagenome assembly OGMU01 (sample SAMEA2581990, study PRJEB24529) | metagenome | biome: Human gut stool | place: China | collected 2011
ATGTATTTTCGTCCGGGATAGCCTCCAACGTCGGGATCTCCGGTTTGTTCTTGATGTAGTTCTTATTGACAGGATCGGTAACGTTCCAGTCGGGTTGCAGTCCACTGATGACTCCTTCGGCGGCTTCGGCTGCACGATTGGCGCGGTCGGCGGCTGTGTTGGCCTTGCCGGTTGCGACTATGGTATCTTCCTTTGCTGCATTAGCAGCCAAAGCAGCCGTATCCGCCAGCCCTGCCTTTTCATTGGCCAGAGTAGCAGCAACATTGGCTGTATTTGCCGCCTTGTCTGCATTTTCTTTTGCCGTGTTTGCGGCCAAAGCTGCATCCGTCGCCGATTTTGTAGCAGTCTCGGCAGAAGCTATGGTATCATCCGCACGCTCTACAGCCGCATTAGCATTTTCAGCGGCAGTTGTAGCCGAGGATGCTGCTTCATTCGCTTTATCCGTTGCGGTATTGGCATTTAATGTTGCTGTGTCAGCCTTTCCTGCGGCATCATTGGCCTTTCCTGCGGCTATATTGGCTTCAACAGTTGCTTTATCTGCTTCTTCCTTTGCCATATTGGCTGAAGCTGCTGCGGTATCGGCATTCTCGGCTGCGGTATTGGCTATACCGACTTTTTCCTCCGCCAATGCAGCGGCAGCAACAGCCAATTTGGTCGCTGCATCAGCATCTCCGGCAGATTGAGTTGCTTGACCAGCTGCGGCATTTGCTAAAGCTGCGGCATCATTTGCAGCCTTGGTTGCCGCCTCTGCGCTCACTTTTGCGGTGTTTACATTCGATATAGCAGTATTAGCTTCCTCCTTAATTTGGGACATCTGTTCACGAACCTCTTTTGCCGCATCCGTTGCCGGCTTCATAAGTTCGGCCTTATCAGTCTCTGTCAGATCAGAAAAATGCAGTTTCAATTGATCCACTTCTGCTGGCGTCAGATCGGAAAACTTCATTTTCAATTCTTCACGGTCGAAAATATCCACGTATGCACTATCCGGCTCACCTTCGTATTTCATTTGAAGCGTACCGTTCAACTTTCGAAAAACCGGCTTCTCTCCTTTCGGCCCACGAATTTTCTCAATTTCCAACAGATTCTGCCAAGCACCATTAGCTCCTTGTTTCCAAAGGATGTATTTATCGTTTATCCCTAAAAACGCACTAAGGCCGGGATCGCCCTGTTTACCTTTCATTGCAGAGGGCAAAGCACGCTTAGGTCTCCCACCCTGAATGATCAGGATCATATCATTATCGGTTATTGTTCCGGCTGCCGGAAGCAAATTAGCCCTGATTATTTCAAATTCTTCTGCCATATCAATTGAAAACTATTATTCTACCTTGCTCGTCTGCCAATAACCCCAAATCCGGATCCTTCAGCACACGGTAACGAACATCACCGCCGGCATCTATCCAACTCACTACGGGAGCAACAACAGAAATAGTGAATCTTGCCCCTATCCGGTTCTCCAGCCAGACTTCCACAGAAAAGGACGGGCAATCCGTATAGTACACCTGAATGATACCATCCAATGTCTTAATATATAATTCCTGATTTCCTACACCGGATATCTGGCTAAAGAATGCCCGATAGTTATTCAGAAACTCTTCCACACTGCCGGCCAACATCCAAAGGGACAGTTTTATTTCCCGATGCAGGGTTTTGATTGTCGAAAGGTCTACCGTACGGCCATCGGTGAACGGCGCCTTAACCGCAGGATATTTCAAGATGTCCTCCAGGTTATCGTCCGATCCTATACCGAAGTCTGCAAAGTCTATCCCATTAATCGCATACTGCCCGCGAAGCCCGATACCGCCGGCCGGAGTTGCCGGATAAATGGCATGATTGTCCTCGACAAAAGAAAGTTCAAACACAGATACGTTCTCTCCTGCATTAAATGGCACAGGCTGTTCGTGAGAAGAGCCGACATTGAATCGTAAGCGGTTGGTCATACCGGCAATAAGATTGAATTCCCGATAGCCCGGTGCGGACAGATCAGCAACAAACTTTCTATACCCAGACCAGAACTGCTCAAGCGTTTCTGCCTTCATGAGGAATTTCAACTTGACGGTCTTAGGTTCGAACTCCACAACCGAGAGATCGGGATCGATTCCGTCGGCTTCCGCCCAGTTGTTATATTTGACTGCCTTACGTTTGGGGTATTTCAGAAGATCATCAAAAGAACCTTCCAATAATTTACATCCCCATTCAGTATATACGTCTTTTCCATCTATTGTCATAATACACGTGCTGTATGGTCTTTATGAGTTATTACCTTACCGCCAGCGTTCTTTACGAACACCACGGCATAGTTACTCGCATGGATCTCGGCTTCCGCCCCGTGCATCAGGATCACGTTGTAGCGGCCGATCGTATCAAAATGAAGGATTGCCTTGGAACCGGCCAGGAATACCTTCACCGGATTCGTCAGCTCCACATCCGTATCGATATAGATTCTCATGCTTTCGGCCTTCTTGCCCCGGAACTCCCGTAATTGTTCCATAGACGGGAAATTATTCTTCGTGCAGAACTCCGTACCCTGCGGCGTCAGCAGAAGGCGCATAAGCTCTTCTTTGTTTTCCGTGCCATGCAACAACCTACAGGCACCTAACCGGTTTGCGATCTCAAAAAACTCTTTATCCATAATGTTACATTTTTACTTTTACGTTAATAGTACCTTCCAAGGCATCAACCGTGCCTCTGGTGTTCTCCGATATCTTACCGGCAACCTCTTTGATCTCTCTCGTATTCTCGGCGATCCGATCGGTATTCTTTTCCACTTTATCTGATAGTTCGCGGATGGCCTTCACATCTTCCCAACCTCTGGATTGCATATCATAGATCAGCTTCATTTGTTCCCGGATCGGTTGCATACCGCCACGGATATCTTCCAGCAGGATACGGACGGCCCCGGTCTGACCGGCCAATAGGTCGATGCTTTCCTGGGAAGCTTTGGCATACGCGCCTTTCAGGGTATTTTCGGATATATCTTCTTCTTTCTCCGGTTCTTCCACCTCATCTTTCATCAGGCTATCAGCCCAACCGAACTGCCTGTCAATCTCTTTTTGCAGTTCTTCCGCCATATTATAGATATAATCCTGTTCCCAGCCGGAAAGGACATTGTCGGCATAGAACTCCTTCAGCTTGTCACGAATCTTCTCCATTGCACCGGAAGATTCCGTTGCAGCCTTGATGGATTCTGTGACCATCTGGCGCATCATCTTTTTGACAGTATCCTTTGCCGATTCTGCCCGGTCTTCACCGGAAGCCCACGCTTCGGCTTGTGCGTTAGCGAAGTTGTCAATGGCGGATTTCAGGTCTTCACCGAAGATGGCATCTTTGGCCTTCTCCTTGTTGTCCGCTATGGCTTCGTTTATCTCGTCAATTTGGCTTTGCCATTCTTTTATCCTATCCTTATCGGTATTCTTTTTATCCTGTTCTTCACGGATTTGTTGTTGGATTAAAACTTTCTGTTGTTCCAACAGTTTGTTCTGCTGATCGATCAATCGGGAAGCATCATTCGAATAAGCCTTCTGAATGGATTTATCCAATTTTTCGTATGATTTATCCAATGTGTCGATCTGATCCTGCAACCGCTGAATACGTTTTTCGTTCTTCTTGTCATGGATTTTGGCGATGGCACCGGCCAAAGATGTAACAACGCCAATGGCAGCACCGGCAGACGCACCGATCGGACCGAACATGGAACCGGCTTTCGCACCGTTCATTGCAGAACTTACAGTGTCCATAGCCACACTGAAGCCTTCGGCTATCCCGCCGAATACACCACCGAACGAATCCCCGAGCTTCGAAAACGTATCAGAAAGGAACTGTCCGGCCTGCATGATCTCATTCATGCCCTCCTCTATCTCAGCCAAACCCTCTTTTAACTTCTTGGCATCACTTTCAGAGGTAAATACTTTTTTTAGGCCATTTGAAACTTTATTAAAAGAGGTTTCCATTTGGTCAGCTTCACGGCGAACATTGGCTATTTCATCCTTGATAGCCTTCAACTGATCCGGTGACTTGCGAAGCACATCAAACTGTTCTTTGGTAATACCGAATGAATTATCAGAGGAATATTCCCCTCTTTCAAGAAAAGACAAGAATTTTTCCGCTTCATCCGCAATGGCACGAATAGAGGTGATATTCTTTTTACTCATATCATCAAACAACCGGGTGATGATGGAGGTGCTCTTTTGGGCTTCATTATCCACGTCCGCCAGCTCTTTCTTCATACCTTCTGCAAGGGAAAGCCGTTCACCTTCTGTTGTGGCCCTTGCTATCTTCTCATTATAAAGCTCCGTGATAGCCTGACGCTTTTCCAAATATGAACCATATTCTTTCAGGTATTCGTTCATGGCACGTTTCTCTTCCTCCAGTTGTTCCTTATTCACATTGGAGGTCGATCGCTCCCGTTTGACGTATGAGTTCACCAAGGCTGTACGAATCTCCACGGTCTGTTCCTTAGTCAGTTTGCCGCCTTGAGCGTCTTTCCACTCTTTTTCCTTGGTAAGTATGGCGGCGATCTCATTGTCATAGTCTAGGTTTATCTGGGCGATCTTCTTTGCGGAGCCTTCTTTCATCAGGTCGATCTCGGATTGCTGGTTCTGCCGGCGGAGGGATAGGAGTTCGTCTATCAATTTCTCTTGTTGCTTGAGTTGATTATCCGTACTCTTATCCTTCTCATTTGAATTTGAATATTTGTCTATTTGTTCCTGTGCCTCCTGTATCTGTTTAGTGTACTCATTCCATTTCTTTGAATTTTTCTCAGAAACAGCTAAAGCGTCACGAGCGGCTTCCGCTTCTTTTTTCTGCTTCTCCCAGTAGGATTTATTTTTTATTTCTTCTTTTGTCGTGTCTGTTGTTGATTTTGACAGCTTTCTTTTGAAATTTTCTAACGCTTTTTGTAGGAGTTTGATACGTTCTTCTTCTTCCGCAATCGCTTTATTGTTGTTTACAGTAAGCGGTATTCCTGTTGAAGGAGATACGCCTATAAGTCTCCCGTTGTCCTCTCGTAATTTCTTTAATCGCTGCGTAGACTCATCTATGTTTCGGATATACGAATCATAGGTATTGGTATCACGTTCTTTATTTAATAACTTATTTGCTTCTGCTAAATCAAGCACGGCCAATTCTTCCAACTTGTACGCTCCTGTTATCGCAGGAGATAGTTTCTGTAGCTGTTCGTAAACGGATATTTTAGCTAATTCCGTTTCTGTCTCATCTTGAATTATACGTATCAATGATTCAACTTGATTCTTTCGATCTGTCTCTTGTTGAATCATTTTATCCTGTTCATCATTGAATCTCTTTTGAGCCTTTTCTGCTATGGTTGTACTGTCAGATAGAGCCAACATTGTAGCTGTCAAACCAATAATTACCGTTCCCAAAGCAACATAAGGATTGGTAAGCATTGAGGCATTAAGAGCAAGCTGTACTTTCCGTGCCAATACACGAGCATTGGTAAGCCCTATCTCTACAATAGTATGTTTGCTTTCAGCAGCGGTAACCAGCATCACGGCGGTACGATAGGCTCCATAGGTAGCAACCAACCCGGCCAATACCTTACCTATCGTTTCATAGTTTTCTATCAACGAAGTGGTTGTTTGGATACCCTTAATTATGACACCTTCCGATTTCTGCCCCAATTCATTGAATGCAGTATCCATAGCATCCTGCATCATTGATAACTGGCCATTGATAGTTTTAGAAGCATTCTCTGACATCTGATAGAACTTTCCGCCTGCGCTTGTAGCGTCAATAAACGCCTGTTGTACCATTTCTGCGGAGATTGCCCCTTTTGACATTTCTTCTTTGAGCTGCGCCATAGATTTGCCAGTCTTTTCCGTCATAAATTGTAACGGATTGAATCCTTGTCCAACCATCTGATTAAAATCCTGCCCCATCAACTTTCCAGCCGCCGACATTTGAGAGAAAGCCAACGTAAGCGAGTTAAACCTTTGGGTATCTCCCATAGAGACATCGCCAATAGCCTGTAAATAACGTGGTACTTTCTCAGCCTCGATATTAAAGCCTAACATCATCTGCGTAGCTTGGGTTACATCAGAAAACTCAAGAGGAGAAATCTTTGCATATTCACGGACTTGTGACATAAGTTCATCCGCCTTTTCTTTGCTTCCAAGCAAAGTTTGAATAGCGGTGTCTACTGCTTGAAACTCGCCACGAACACGAACCATGTTTGACAGAAACTCCTTAATGGAGTATCCTCCCAATAATTTTTTGCCGACATTAGACATCGCTTGTTCTATCTGCTTTGTCACACCGACATTCTCTATACCCTCCTGTCGATATAAAGTATACTCGTCACGTAGTTTTTTTACCGATAGTCGTGCATTAGCCTGTTCTTGCGTTAATCCAAATAAAGCAGCTTTCTCTCCATCCAAGGCCTTGCGTGCAGCGTTGTATTCTTCCAATTTCTCATTAGCGGACAATGGATTTCTTTTCAATGCAATACGATAGGCCTCTCCAAGTCGTTTTACATCAGTCTCTACATCTTTAATAACAGCTTTTTGAGTGATAATTTTTTCTGATAATCCGTTTACAACTTGCGAAGCATCGAATATTTTCTTTTTAAAACCTTGGTTTATTTCATTGCCTGCACGTACTGCGGAAGTGACAAGAGAATCCAATTCTTTCGTATTTTTAGCAAGTTGAACTTCCATTGCCCGGAAAGTAGCCGGAGAAGTATTACTATCCATCCCGGCAATAGTAGATTTTAACTTATCTATCTCTTCCCGTAACTTAATGACTTTTTGATAGTCAGCTTCTATGTGAAACGCTAATTTAGGCATACATCAATGTTTTGGATAAAAGTACATCAGACCAATAAAGTAGTAGAATTTTATGGGAATAGATACATGACAATGAAAAGATTGTCGTGAATATAGAATCATGCTCCTCTTTTTTGTCTCATAAGATCCTTTCCCGACATCTTTTTTACTTCAGTTTTCTCTTTGTCCTCATAGACAGCCCTCGGTTTATCAGCACTCATCAAGAGCAAAAGAAGATAAGGAAGATCCTCATACACCTCCCTGTAAGAAAGGTTCAAATTTTCCATGAATAAGGTAATACTTCCTACGATGGTATTGCCTCCTACTACTTGGGTTTTACTATCAGATTTGCCAGCTCCATCGCTAACTGGCAGACTACGAAAAAATCACGTCCGGTTATTAACTCAAAAGCGACAAAATACGCTTGCAATAATTCTTCTTTAGAACCTGAAAGCATCTGCCGTTCGAGGCTTTCAGCTCTTTTTTGATAATTCGGGACATCACCAACCACCAAGAATGAAAGTCCCTTGACGATATTCTCCAAATTGACAGGAGCAACCTTCATTAATTCCCGCACAGTACCATTTTCCGGTAAATCGACCTTACTTAAATATTGGGTAGCCCTCATTATCACTTTGATAGAAGGAGCTTTGATTACATATACTGTTCCCCCTACAACAATAGCTTTTCCATAAGTACCGGAAAGTAACTCTGATATGTTTTTTGAAACCTCACTCATAGTTTAAATATTAGAGGGTGATTGCTCACCCTCGTCATTAACTTATCCACCCAAAGTTGTATCCTCCCCGTCTTCCCAGCGCTCAATAGGAACGCCGGCTTTGGTTGGTTTCAACGCCGTAAAAACAAGGGCTAAGCCAATTGCCTTTTCATTCGCTTTACCAGAAGCAGAAACACCGGCACGAGGAAAAATAATTTTCACACCATCTTCAGTTGTGGCACGGACGGTAAACTCTTTACTCTCTACATGGTCGGCACGCTCCCATGTGCCCGGCTTACTCTCTGACCCCGCCGTAAACTTACCACCTTGGAATTTAGCCTTAGTCTCAAGATCATACATACCAATAGAAGCATTGATCTTAACCGCACCCGGCTTTTTAGAGGAATAATAGGTATTTCCAGCTACATCTTTGTAATCCTTAACCTCCGGATCTTCATCCTCATAAGTGAAGGTGTCCTCATGAACTACCGGGACTTCTTCAAAAACAGAACCTTCGGCACCACCAGCCCCGATCGGCGCAACCTCCAGCTTCTGAAGGTTTACCACCACAATTTTTTTATTCTCTGCCATAACTATTTTACATTTAAAACTTCAAACAAAACACTAACATTCACATAATGACACTTTAAAGCAGTGTCCGCTTCCGTTCCTATATTATAGATAGAATAGCGATAAAAAGAACCATTATAGGAACCTGTACTCCTTAATATCTTCATAGCTTGTCTTTCAAGCTCATTCAGTCGGATAGAGTTGGCTTCATTCTCGCTTAAATTGGGTACACATAGATTCACTTCTGCGAAAGATTTCTTCCAATACTTTCCCGGCTGTTGTTTCTTCGTGTGGATGACAATCCTTTCGGACTTCAATTCACCCGTCAGCGTTTCACCATCAGGCACTATATCTATTCCGAAAGCCTTGCAGTCCCGATAGAGAATGTTTCCTATGTCGGTAGTTACTATCATTTCACAATCTCCCAATCTTCGGCAAACACATCACTGATAGACGGAACCCATGAATCAGCACGCCCGGTGTTCTCGTTGTAAATAAGGCATTGACTCATATAGTCAATGAAACCTTTGCCTTTCAGAATAAGGTCTTTTGCTGATTGCGGAAGAGATTGCATCTTGGGAATAACATCACTCTCTATATGAGCTGGAACCTGTTTGAATACCATTAATCCTTTCCCGTTCCAGCCCTTTCTACGGATAGTGCCACCTTGTTTCAAAACTTCTATAGCATCACCGAAACAGATAGGAGTTTCTTTCTTGACTTCTCGATATGATTCTTCAAACAGTTCTTTGGGTGACCAACTTTCATAGCCATATTCAGTACGAGTGTGATATCCTAGTTTATAAGACTCATTCTCTTCTATTTCACTTTTTACCAAGCCTTTACTGCAAGCTTCACCCAATGTCATAGGTTCTGCTTCAATCTGTTTTGTTCCAATGTACTTTTTCATTTTTCAAATTCTTCTTTTAATCGTTTCTCCGCATATAAAGCAGCACTACTCAAAACATCATACCCTTTAGATTCTACGAATGATGCGTATTCCGCTTCGTTTTTCAATGTCAAACCGTCTTTATCGACATCGTAATCATTGGACGTTCTCAAAGTGAGTGTATGGTCTTGATAATCCCCATGTTCCTCTGCGTACTTCACGGCTTCATCGCCTACATCAATCATCTTCTTTTCGACCTCCCATTCTCCTTCATCGAAAAAGGAGTCGACATCTGAGAAATCGAAATCTACATCCATAATTCTGAGTAGTTAAAGTAGTTTGTACTCTTTACCGTGTAGACTTCGCCTTGACCTCTTACGCCATCACCATCCATGCAACGTACTTCATCACCAGCCTTGACAATAATTCTCTTCTCGCATACCACATGGTAGTTAGGGCGATATACAGTGCCGTTATCAGATGAAAACTCTTTGGTAGTGTTATCATCACAACGGCACTTGCATACCTCCTGCCAGTATTCACCACCTGTTCCGGGAATAGGTCTGCCAAACTCATCCTTATCCATCGGGGTGATAACTTTTACCTGCAATATGTGTGGAGCGAATATCATAAAAAAGTCACTTTAGGTTTGTTACTCAGTTCGTCTTTCAAGCCGTACTGCTTACACAGCCATGAGTACAATTTCATTAGGCTATCAACATAATTAGACCAAGACACAGAAAATCCGCTTTCGCTGACCGAAGATGGATTTTGTATCATCCACGGAATTTGCTTTGCACAAGCGACCTCTAATCTTGCCCGATTTTCCTCGGCAAAAGGTTCTTCACCATCCAATCCCGTTCTTGAAAGTATATTTTCAACTACAAGATTAGACGGGGTGTTCTTATCAAATACGCTTAGTACAAACTCCTTGTTACTCATGGCTGCTATCATTCAATATGGTGTAATCAGTTTACTATATGCGGTATAGCTATAATGCGTACAATGTTTAGATTTATAGATGTATCTGAACGGACATTTGGGAACATTAATTCGTATCCCTTGAATAGCCGCTTCCTCTTTCATCGAACACATCATAGCCGGGTTATTTGCAACCAAGAAGACGGGGGGTGTCATGG
>OGMU01000931.1_pt1 | contig 10074 bp, 9 predicted proteins | sample 1573331 | NCBI WGS metagenome assembly OGMU01 (sample SAMEA2581990, study PRJEB24529) | metagenome | biome: Human gut stool | place: China | collected 2011
TCGTCTATCGTTTATTTTATCGTTTTCTATTTAAAGCCACAAAGTTAGTGAATTTATTTATTTTATATGAGTTATTTACATGAACTGTTTATTTCACGTAACCAATCCGGGGGCGAGATTGATTCTCGGTTCTTTTCACTTGTAACTCAGCGAGTGACAGATTGATTAGCTCAAGTTGCGTGCGGGTATCTTCGTTGATGTTGTTGTAATCGGCAAATGCTTCTTCGATATACGCTTTGAGTTCCTTTACTTCTTGTTGGAGTTCAAGCAAAGGGGAGGAAGAACTTATTATTTGTCGTATGCCGACGAAAGCACGCATGATAGAGATATTGACTTTAATGGCTGTATCGGATCTGAGTACAGAAGAAAGCATTGCTATACCTTGCTCCGTGAAAGCGAATGGAGCATATTGGTTACCTCCTTTCTTTGAGATGCCAATTTGGCATACCATATTGTTTTTCAAGTTGTTAAATTCTTGAATTGTTAATGTGAACATAAAATCATCAGGAAAGCGTTCTATGTTTCGTCTGACCGCACGTTTCAATTGGGCGGTTTCCGTTCCATACATTTCCGCCAGATCAAAATCCAGCATGACTTTCATACCTCTGATCTCGTGAATCTTGTTTTGTATCGTTTGTAATTCCATAGTAAAGATTTTAGTTTAATATTATGGTCGCAAAGGTTTGTAAAATAATTGAGATAAGCAATAAGCTAGTTGGATATTTATGATTGGTTGTATTTGTAAGTTGTACAATGAATTATTGCTGATCCGGCTTATTGTCTATTTTTTATGTGTTTTTATTTTCCTTATAAGATTTCCGGGAAAAACACGTACGTGATTTATGAAAAACACGTACGACTTTTCGGAAAAACATGTACGTGTTTTCCGGAAAACATGATGATGTTTTTATATCACTGATATTCATGTATATATAACTTGATACCTTTGCATGGACTTATTGTGTTTTTTTTCTTCTTGTATTTGTTATTTTGTTGTTCTATCGTTTGTTTATGAATTAAAAATATTTAATTTTGCTTATCTATAATAAAGGATGAAGTCATTTATATATATACTATTAACTTCCTTGACTTTCCTTGTGGTAGGATGCCAAAATGAATCTGAGGAAATCCGTTTGATCAATCAGGCGGAACGCCTGTTTGATGCTTATCCGGATAGTGTAATCACTACATTGGATTCCATTCCGCTCCCAGAAGAGATGAGTCCCCGTCTGATAGCCCGTTGGTGTATGTTATACGCACGTGCCGCCGATAAAATAGAGGACGAGATGCCTTATACGAACCAGCTTGAGATCGCCTTGAAATACTATCAAAAGAAAAAGATGCGGGAAGAGGAGGCTGAGATCGGCCTTTATCTGGGGCGTTCGTATGTGGAGGATAAGGAGTACGAGAAGGCAATGAGGGCTTACTCCGATGCGCTGGAGGTTGCGTTGGCGATTAAGAACTATAATCGTGCCGGGTATATTTGTAGTTATATGGGGGATTTGTATGAACTGGATGATCGTTATGTGTTAGCTGCAAAAAAATATAAGGAGAGCGGACGGTATTTTCGATTGGCCGGTAATATGAAAAGCTATGTGCGTTCGTTTGTGAATGAGGGAAGGAGTTATATGGATGTTGATTCTAATTATTTAGCTTTAACTATATTGAAGCGAGCAGAAGTGATAATAGATTCCTTGAGAGTAGATGAGGTTAGAAATTATGTATACAATGGTCTAGGTAATATATTTAATGTTTTGGAAAAATATGATTTAGCTGAAAAATATTTATTGAAGAGCATAAAAGAGGATTCGAGTGATACTGCTTCGGATTATTTGACCTTATCAGATCTTGAGCAAAAGCGTGGAAATTTAGAACAAGCGGAAAATTATCTTCAAAAGGCTAATAGTGTATCCATAGATAATGATTTTGTACCGGCTACTATTGCTTATCATTATTATAAAATAAATAAAGAAAGAGATGATTATAAAAGAGCTTTGTCTTTTTATGAAGAATATGTAGCAGCAGAGGATTCCCTTATGAATATAAGTAAATCTGTCGATATATATGATACAGAACAAAAATATGAACATTTGAAATTGCATAATGAAAATATAAGATTACTATTAAAGGGGCAAAGGAATTATACTTTTATATTGATATTGTTATTTTTATGTGCTTTACTCATTATTGTCTATTTAGCTACGATAAGAAGAAAGAATCGTTCACTTTTAAAACAACAAGAAAAAATTAATACTTTGAATCAAAGCATATATCAATTATATGCAGAACTTCGGAGAAAGAGTGATGAACTAATCCAATTGCAAAATACTCAGCATTCTTCGGTGAAAATGCAAGTGGAATATGAAAATGTAAAGAAAGAGGTAGATAGCTTGAGATCTCGATTATTCGAATTAAGAGAATCTAAAATTCTCAATAGTAATTTAGCTAAAAAAATAAAGAAAATATCTCAAACTGTGCAGCCTAATCATTCTGAAGCACCCGTTTCCGAAAAAATGTGGATTGATATTGAAGTTTTGATGATGGAAGTTTACCCTAGTGTTATAAAGGTACTGAAGGATGCAGGCTTGTCACCATCGGAGATGTATCTTTGTTTCCTTACATTATTTAAACTTGATTCAACAGCTATATCTATCCTTTTAAATATTATTCCTACTTCCGTCGATCGTACACGTTTGCGAGTACGAAAGAAATTAAATTGGGAAGGTAAACAAGGATTGTATGAATCTCTTGTTAATATTTAGTATGTAATAAACCTTCATTTAAGGGGCTCTACGATTGTTTGTCTATGTATTTGTTTTTATAGTATTTGATTGTCAAGTGTTTACGTTTTTTTCTTTGTCTATGTGGATTACATAATTTAACCCCTTTAGATCATATATAATCTCTAGATTTGCAACCGAAACATAACAAAAAAGAGAGATTATGAAAAATGTAAAATGGCTACTAGCAGTGTTGTTTATTTTTTCAATTTGTATTCCATCTTTTGCAGGTCATGTGCCTTTACATGGTCATCTTAAGAAAAAACAGCGATCTGTAAATTTGGATGTACCTATAAAAGCAGACATAGATGAAACCTCAAAAGTTTTATCCTTGGAGTTTTTGGAATATGTAGGAGAGGTACGAGTATCTGTTGCGGATGCGAATGGAAATATCGTTTATGAGGAGATAGTGGATACACAAGATGTTTCTTCTAGTATTATCTCATTAGATGAATGTACTTCTGGATCTTATGGACTTTATATATCAGATTCAGAAAACTACGCAGAAGGTCTTTTTAATTTATAAATAATTTAAATTTTAGATGTATGGACAAAAAGACAGTGCTTTTAGCATCTGCATGTACTTTATTAATGATGTCATGTAGTAATGATGCGGAGTTGATTAAGGTTGCTGAAACGACAGGATTACAAACGAAGGCTTTTGTTGGTGAAGCAGATTTCCAAATTGTAGATTATGCGGGAGATAAATGTATTCAGTTCAAGAATGATTCCGTATTTAATGCGATGCTTTGGGAGATGAATGATATGTCAGAAGAAGAGATAAATAATATTTTCTCGGGAGCTGGTTTCGTAAGTCAATGGCAACTTATGCAAGAAGCAGATCAAGAACAGGAGCTTATTGTAGACAATTATGAGAAAGATCTTAGCCAACCTTGGCCTGCTCATCAAATTAAAGAATTCAAACAAAAATATGATGATGTTTTCATGTTTGAACCTTATGATTCTACAGATTTTATTGCGCATTATAAATTAAAAGGTTCCACGTATAGTCCTTTTGTAAATAGGCAAGGATTGTTTTTAATTGGAGATAGTGTTGTATATACTGCTGTATATGAATCTTTAGAGGAATATTTTGGATTAGGAATATCATTGTATGGTAGTAATGGAGCCACAACTGAATCTGATATGAATTGTGCTGAAATTAAATATCAAATACCTGGTGGTGATTATGTAAAAGCAAGAGCAATTCCTAAATTTACAGGTTCTCGGATGATATCTAATCAAGAATATCGGGTAGTAAGTTGTGAAATACTTAGTCAGAAAAAAAAGGTGATGTGGAAAAAACACCATGCAGATGTGTATTTAGATTATAGAGTGAAAGGATCTGGTGTAGGTTTTGGTGTTACAAATCCTAACAATGGGCAATTTTTGAGTTGTAATGATCAACCACTTAAACTAAAATATGCAGCTTATGGTAAAAATACAATTGATTTAGGTATTTGTGGTAAAAATGCCTATTCACCTCTTTGGATACTTAATGGAACTTTGGAAATTCAAGCCGATGACATTCCATTTAAGGGTTATTCGTCAATACTACTGAGAGAAGGATAAATATTTAATACGATGAAAAAAGTTTTATTTTTATTATTGTTAATAACAACTTCAGCTTTCGCTCAAGTAGAGCATGGGTTATTAGTAGGTGCTGGTGTTGGATTCCCTTTGCAGGACGGTTGGAAGGAGACTACTTGGGGTGATAAATCGAATTTGGATTATCGGAACGATTATAAATTGAATAGTATGATCGGTTATCGCTTCCGATTCCTTCCGGAACAGAAATTCTTCTATGACTTGGATATGACGATGGGATTCCAAAAAATGGAAACTGTCAAGTCTTCTCGTTATCTTTCTTACGAAGGTATGGAAGGTGGTTCACATATATTCAAAGGTGGTACTGAGACGATTGATGAATTTGTCATGCCTATCTCCGTAGCCGCTAGTTGGAATTGGCGTTTTGCCAAGAAATTCCATTTGGGTGCCGGTATCGCTCCTACGCTTTATGTACAACCACAAGCCGTGTTTGATCTGTCCGTGATGGCGAAGGTGGGATATCGTTTAAGCAAGCATTGTGAGTTCGGCCTTTCTTATCAATATGGCTGTTTCAATACCTTGAAGCATTTCAATAACGGACCGGCTAATGGCCGTCGTGGACATCTTTCGGATTTGATGCTCTCTGTATATGTTCCTTTTGTTTTGAAATGATGGAATAATAAAATATAGAAACACATAATGTTTTATTTAGAACCAAAACAAAGATGAATAACTGCCTATAAGAAAAGAGTACGTGAAAAAGAGCCATGTGTAGAGAGATAATTCTATGCATGGCTTTTGCTTGTATATGATGTATAAATTTTGAATAATTATTGAGGCCTTTTTGCATTTTTTGTTTGCGATATTGTCTCTTTCGTGATTAAGAACTATCTTTGACAAACTATTCAATATAAGGCTAATGCCAAAAAAAATGAAAGCTTTAGGTATTGACTCTGGAATAATTTGGTAAGTCACGGGCCTTGAACCGGGGGAATAGGATTGAAAGTAGAATATTATAATAGTTAGGGATATGCGTATTGTTGCCTTTTTTAGTGCTATTGCCGTAATTATTCTGCTATTGGCAGGATGTGGACATGAGAAATCAAATAATTCTCAAGTTGTTAATTTAGTTCAACTTGGTGGAGTGGAGTATCCGGAAATACCGAAGTCGAATATCATTCAGCTAGAGAAATCTGATTTCCCGAAAGGGGAGATCCGTTCTATTGAGCGGATACCGATTGACTTGGAGATCGAGCTTCGGGAAGTGAATATATTGGCTAAAGGCAACTACCTCATCGTTAAACACCTTGAGTGGCGGGAGGGAGCCTATCTTTTGCATGTACTCTCTTTGCCCGATTATAAAACGGTTGCTCAATTAGCCCCTTTTGGCGAGGGACCGGATGAGTTCAATGATATACGCATGATACCCACGGAAGAGACCGATAAGCTTTGCTACGTCTGGAACATACGTAATAATCGGATCTTTAGCTTGTCCACTACCCTTAAACTAGAGGAGTATGATCAATTGGCTGAAATCCCTGAAAATAAGATAGTCCCTGATAAGCCTTTATATATGGGAGATGGCAAGATGCAGGTTAGTCTAGGTTCAAATGATGGAATGGGAATAGGATTGGTAAGCTTGAATGATACTATAGTGAAGGGAACCGTACCTTTCCTGTTCGCTGAAGGAGCAGGTTGGTTTTTCTATATCGGAAATTTGGCGCATAGCTTTTCAAGAAAACGAGAAGCATTTGCGTTTACCTTTCATGACCGGATCGTTTTCTTTGACTTTGATGGTAACCATGTGAAGATGTGCCGATTTGGAGATAAAACCTTACAAACTACCTCTTCGCCGGATAATCCTCTCTATTATTACAGTTGTTTCGCGAGTGACAAGTATGTCTATGCCGTTTACCGGGAATCAAAGAAAGATACGGATGAAACGAATCCCTTGTATCTGGAGCAATTTGATTGGGATGGGAATCCGGTAGCTCGTTATTCGTTACCCAAAGGAAGAGGCCTATACACTGGATGTGCGACAGAAGATAATTCGATAATCTATATGGTAGATTATTATGAGGACAATTTCCTGCATAAGATTGTTTTGAGCAAAGACTAATAAATTCTAGTGCTTTTCCCGTGATTTTTGTAGATTTGCGATTCTTTTGATAAAAAAATAGTATATAGCAAGGATCGGAAATGAAAAGAGGTGGAAAGGATATTGAATCGTTGGATAGCTTACGGGTCTTGTCCCTGTTCTCCGGATGTGGGGGCATGGATTTAGGATTCGAGGGGGATTTTATATGTCATCGTAAGTCTATATCTCCTCAAAATACGTGGGTTCAAGAGGTTATCGATGAACACTGGGTTCGTTTACAGAAGAATCGTTTTCGAACGGTCTTTGCGAATGATATATTGAAAGAGGCACAAACCGCTTGGCTTCAATATATGGATCGATTCGGATATGATAAAAACGTTTATAATACAAAGAGTATCGTAGACTTGGTGAAAGAGCATCGAGCGGGGAAAAAAGTCTTCCCTAAAAATATAGATGTCGTCACGGGAGGTTTTCCTTGCCAGGATTTCAGTGTCTCCGGTAAACGTTTAGGGTTTGAGTCGAATAAGGATCATACCGGGAAATTGCGTGAGGACGATGAGGCCTCGGAAGAGACGAGGGGTAAACTTTACTATTGGATGAAGCAGGTGATCGATATTACGAGACCCAAGATATTTATCGCGGAGAACGTGAAGGGACTAGTGAATCTGGGAGACGTGAAAAGTATTATTCAGAGAGACTTCGCCCATGCGGCTGGGGATGGATATATTGTTTTAGATCCTCAAGTTTTACATGCGGGCAATTATGGGGTTCCGGAGTCTAGAGAGCGTGTGATTTTTATCGGGATACGTAAGTCCGCGTTAAAGGTTAAGGCTTTAAGAGCGCTTCAAGAGGAGAAGATACCCAAAGCTTACGATCCTTATCCGAGTCCGACACATGCTTGCACCGTGGAAGATAAGAAACTATTGCCACCGGTGGTTTGTCGGGATGTATTTGTAGGATTGGAGGAACCGGATAGGACAGAAGATCCATCCCAGCGGTATTATTCACAGGCGAAATATATGGGAGCTCATTGTCAAGGTCAAAAGGAGATCGCGCTGGATAATATTGGCCCGACGATTCGTTCCGAGCATCATGGAAATATAGAATACCGTCGTTTATCCCGGGAGCATGGGGGCGTTATTACGGAAGAATTAGACGCCGGTTTACAAGAACGTCGCTTAACTCCTCGAGAATGTGCTTTGATACAGACGTTTCCGCCGGATTATACGTTTGTCTCCCATAAAAAGAACAGTACACGTTTTGAGTTAAGTGCCTCAGGCGCTTATAAAGTAATCGGTAATGCGGTTCCTCCGGTATTAGCGTATCATATAGCGAATCGCATACAGACTTTATGGCCGTTGTATTTTAAAAAGAGATAATATGGAAGAGGAGAATATTATTACTGTGCGTAATAGAAATCTTCAAAAAGCGGATGAGGCTTTTGCGGATTTTATGTTTATGCTGGAATCATACTTGAATGAAAAAGCAGCTGCTATTCCGGGTACGTATTGCGATTGTAAGAGTAAGGAACTGGAAAATGTAGTAGTGAACGTGATGAAAGAACTTTGCGGTAGAACTCCTTTCCGTGCGGAGGAGATACGCTTGGTTTCCGCCCAATATTTTCCAGATATTATCGCGGAGAAATATTATGGGGTTGAGGTAAAATCTACAAAAGAGAACCATTGGACATCTACGGGAAGTAGCATCGTGGAGTCTACACGTGATAAGAATGTAGAAAATATCTATATGCTCTTCGGCAAACTGGGAGGTAAGACGGCGGAGTTTAAGTGCCGTCCTTATGAGGATTGTCTCTCCGATATAGCTGTTACCCATTCTCCCCGTTATTTGATTAATATGGAATTAACGAAAGAGCAGACTATTTTTAGTAAGATGGGAGTTGCTTATGATCAATTAAGGAATGCTTCGGATTCTATAGAGATCGTTCGAAAATATTATAGGGAAAAAGCCATTAAAGCCAAAAAGAAAGCTATGCCTTGGTGGTTGGGCACTTCCGCTGAGGAAAGTTTGGAGGAGCATACGGATATGAATATAAGCCTGTGGGTGGATAATGGAGAATATGCGGATCCGGAAAGGAATAAGAGACTAAAAGCGGAGATATTTATTTTATTCCCGGAAGTAGTGAGTGGGAATTATGAGAATGCTGCCTTATGGTTATGTACGCGCCGGTCTGTTGTTAATTTTCATATGCGGGACACTTTTTCCGCTGGGGGCCAACAATTGAAACTGAATGATGAACTTCTGCCTTTTCCTTTACCGCATGTGGTTGGTGAGTTGTTAGAATCTGCGACTTTAATAAAGAACTATCTTCTTTATAGTGATGATTTAGACTTAGATATATCGGAATTCCGTCCAGAACTTATGTTGCCTAACCGATATGAGGTCTGGCTTAATGATATTTGGAAACGTATTCATCAACTAAAACCTTATAAAAGGAAAGAGACTATCGAAGAATTGGGCGGTATTTCATTGGCCGAATGGAACGGGAGGAAAGAGGCTTTGTCTGTACAGGAAGTAGTCTTATAAAATATCTTTTCTTCTCGATCGTCTCCCTAAATAGAAGGACATGTCTGACTCGAGAATGAAGTTTAATAATTAAAAGAGAAGAAAAGATGTTTTGGCATAAAAAGAAGGAGGTACTCTCTTTGGAGATAGCCTCATATGATTGTACAGGATGTGGAAGTTGCGTTGATAGATGTAGGCGCGATGTGTTGAAGATGATCGATAACGGACACTGCCTGCTGGCTTCCGTGGAATATCTGGAAAACTGCGTAGGATGCGGGAAATGTGTCCATATATGTCCTGCTAAGGCGATTGAGTTAGTGACCACAAAGTAAAAACGAATAAAAAATCAGATAAGTAATATGAACGCATGGAGAAAAATAACGCACGTCGTTATATTTATCGCTGTCTTCGCGGCGATCGTAGCAGTGGTTATGTTGTTGTGGAATGCCTTGATCCCGTCTATCACGGGCTGGACGACTATCAATTACTGGCAGGCGGCAGGCTTGATGGTATTGACACGCCTATTGTTTGGGGGACCTTGGCATCACTTCGGTTTCATGGGTAACCGGAATGTGAATTGGCGGAAAGAGCATAGGCGTTTTCATGAGCGGATGGGACATGTATCTCTGGAGGAGAAAAAAGCCTTTATTCGTAGATGGATGAATGGCTTTAATGAGGAGAAAGAATGACACGGCAGACTGAAAATATACCTATATCGGATATATTCAGGAAATACCAATCTCAGCTAAAGAGTTTTATCTCTAAACGAGTCCCCTCCAAAGAGGATTGCGAGGATATCTTACAAAATGTTTTTTACCAACTGTTGAAAACAGACTCGGAGGGTACAGTGATAGGGCAAGTATCTGCTTGGCTTTATTCCGTGGCGAGGAACCAGATCATAGATCGTAGCAGGAAGCATACGGAGGAGCCAATGCCCTATAAGCAAGGGGAAGATTCGGAAGGAAGGTTTATGAATGAGATTTCTGAGTGGCTGATGGATGAGGATCAGTCCCCTGAGATGGATTTTATCCGTTCCTTGGTATGGGAGGAGTTAGAGAACGCTTTAGCGGAGTTGCCGGATGAGCAGCGTACGGTAACTCCGCTAAAGCGTTCTCTAACTCCTCC
>OGMU01000934.1_pt1 | contig 10033 bp, 8 predicted proteins | sample 1573331 | NCBI WGS metagenome assembly OGMU01 (sample SAMEA2581990, study PRJEB24529) | metagenome | biome: Human gut stool | place: China | collected 2011
TTTTCAAGATGATCGGGCAGGAAGAAGTCGACTTCCTTCACCATCTGCATGTCCGTCCGTTTCCCTATGCGGAAGAAGGGAGTTTCACCGTCTATGAAACCCGTACGGAAGAAGGGGCGGTTTATCGGTTGGACTACCTTGTCACCCCCGATTTCGTATTAACCCGGAGTTGATTTGTTTTTTTCAGTATCGGTATATATATCCTAACCCATAGGGTTATGCCTTCTAAAGCTATGGGTTAGGAGTCGTAAAGCTATGCTTTATTTCTGCCAGATTTCCCAAGCCGCGAATGCTTGTAGCAGGAGCATTTCAAGGCCGTTCTTGACGACGGCTCCTTTTTCTTTCCCTTTCTTCATGAAGAGAGTTTCATCCGGGTTGTACAGAAGGTCGTACAACAGATGGTCCGGGGTGAGCAGGTCGTAAGGAATGTCGGGACATGCGTTGATATTCGGGTACATGCCTAACGGGGTCGTATTGACGATGACGGTGTACTGCTGCATTGTCTTCGGAGTGATTTCTTCATAGGTGATGCAGTGCTCTTTCGGTTTACGGGAAACCAGCGTGGCGCCGACACCCAATTGTTTTAATCCTTGGAAGACTGCTTTTGACGCACCACCCGTTCCCAGGATCAAGGCTTTGCGATGTGTTTCGTTCAGGAGCGGTTCGATGGAGCGCTTGAAGCCGATGATGTCGGAGTTGTAGCCTTTCAGTTTTTTGCCGAAGAGGCCTTTCGTAAATTTGATGACGTTGACGGCTCCGATCAGGCGGGCGTCTTCGTCCAGATCATCCAAGTAGGGAATGACTTGTTCCTTGTAGGGGATGGTGACATTCAGACCGTTCAATTCCGGGTTCTCTTTTAATACAGTCTTCAGATCTTTGATGTTCGGGATCTCGAAGTTCAGATAAGTTGCATCAATGTTCTCGGATTCGAACTTCTGGTTGAAGTAGTTCTTTGAAAAAGAGTGTCCGAGGGGATAGCCAATTAAACCATATTTTTGCATGATCTGTAAATTTAAGATGATTGGGGTGGTTTGCGAACCGCCCTTGCTGCCCGTGTATAGCGAACAAATGCCGAAGGTGAAAGTGCGCGAACGGGCTTCGCTGAAACCTACCCGGCTGAGCAGGTCGGTCATGACCTTCCCTTGTGGAACGACTTTGATGGAGGCCGGCAGGTAACTGTAGGCTGTATGCTCTTTTGATAGCAGGCGCCCGACGGTAGGGATCACGACTTTCGAATAGATGTTGTAGAGTTGCTTCATCGGGAAATGTACCGGTGAGGACAGTTCCAGGATCATCAGATGGCCCCCCGGCTTCAGAACTCGGTACATCTCGGTGATACCTTGTTCTATGTTTTCGAAATTCCGTACTCCGAATGCGGCGGTGACGGCGTCGAACGAGTTGTCCGGATAGGTCAGTGCCGTGCAGTCCTGGTATTCGAACGTGATGTGGTCCGACAATCCCGCTTCAGCGACTTTCTGCCGTCCGACTTCCATCATGCCCTCCGAGATGTCGGCCCCGATGATGCGGTCGGCTTTCAGGCGGCGGTGCATGGAGATGGCCAGGTCCCCCGTGCCTGTGGCGATATCGAGGATCGAGGCGGGAGAAAAAGGACGCAGGAAAGCGATTCCTTTCCTGCGCCATATTTTGTCGATACCCAGCGAGAGCGTATGGTTCAGCTGATCGTATGTACCGGCGATGGAGGCAAACATGCGCCTGACTTGTGTCGTTTTGTGCTCCTCGTTGTTGTAGGGTAGAATCTGTTCTGAACCGTACTTCGCCATATCCGTTTATCTTATTTGTTGAGATATTCGGTTACGTTCTTTTCGATACGGGAAAGGAGATTGTCCGTATCGCCTTTTTCGAACTTCTCGCCTGTGATGTGTTCATACAGTTCGATGTAGCGTTCGCTGATACCGTCTACGATAGCCGGAGTCATTTCGGGAACTTTCTGGCCAGCCTTGCCTTGGAAATCGTTTTCCATCAGCCATTCGCGGACAAACTCTTTGGAGAGTTGCTTCTGCGGTTCGCCTTTGGCAAAACGTTCTTCGTAGCCTTCGCTGTAGAAATAGCGGGAAGAGTCCGGTGTATGGATTTCGTCCATCAGGTAGATCTTGCCGCCATGTTTGCCGAATTCGTACTTTGTGTCGACAAGGATCAAGCCGCGTTCGGCAGCAATTTCCGTACCGCGTTTGAAGAGGGCGAGCGTGTATTTTTCCAACAGTTCGTATTCTTCGGGAGTGGCCAGACCTTTAGCCAGGATTTCTTCCTTGGAGATGTCGGCATCGTGCTCGCCGATCTCGGCTTTTGTCGTCGGGGTAACGATCGGTTCGGGGAAACGTTCGTTTTCACGCATGCCTTCCGGCAGTTTTACACCGCAGATTTCACGCACGCCGCTCTTATAAGCACGCCATGCACTTCCGCAGAGGTAGCCGCGTACGATCATTTCAACAGGAAATCCCTGGCACATCACGCCTACGGTCACCATCGGATCGGGAGTAGCCAGTTTCCAGTTCGGGCAGATGTCGGTAGTTGCATCCAGGAATTTGGCTGCGATCTGGTTCAGCATCTGTCCTTTGTAAGGGATACCTTCCGGCAGGACTACGTCGAATGCCGAGATACGGTCTGTTGCAACCATCACCAATACATCGTCGTTGATGTTGTACACATCGCGTACTTTACCATGATAGACACTCTTCTGTCCTGGGAAATTGAAGTCTGTTTTTGTTAATGCCTTCTTCATATCTTTGTTTTTATGGGGCGCTTATCGGGCGTCCTGACTGTTATTAATATTGTTCTTTATCTCTTCTTGCTGTTCCTTGGAGACGGTTCTCGAACCGCCTTTGCCATGCTTGCTGTCGAATTTGTCGTAGGCTTCGACGATACGTTGGACGAGTTTATGGCGGACAATGTCCTTTTTCTCGAATTCGACCTTGCCGATTCCCTTTACGCCTTTCAGGATTTGCATGGCCTGTACGAGACCGGAGGTCGCTGTCGGCGGCAGGTCGATCTGTGTCACGTCTCCGGTAATGATCATTTTTGCATTCATTCCGAGGCGGGTGAGGAACATCTTGATCTGGTGGGTCGTCGTGTTCTGCGCTTCGTCGAGGATGATGACCGCATCGTTCAACGTCCGCCCGCGCATGAAAGCGAGTGGGGCGATCTGGATCACGTTGTTCTCCATGTATTCCTTCAGTTTGGCTCCGGGTACCATGTCTTGCAGGGCGTCATACAAGGGTTGGAGGTACGGGTCGAGTTTGTCCTTCATCTCGCCGGGGAGGAATCCTAATTTCTCACCGGCCTCTACTGCCGGACGGCTTAGGATGATCTTGCGGATTTCTTTGTTTTTAAGTGCTTTAACGGCGAGGGCTATGGCGACGAATGTCTTGCCTGTTCCGGCAGGGCCCGTGGCAAAGACGAGGTCGTTTTCTTCGAATGCTTTGACTAGGCGTTGCTGGTTTTCCGTGCGGGCGACGATCGGTTTGCCGTTCATCCCGTGAATGATCAGGTTCTCTTGTTTGGTGATCACCGGGGCTTTGCCTTTGATGATGTCCAGTATGACATCTTCGCTCAGCGAGTTGAATTCCTCACAATATTTTTCTACCTCGCGAATTTTCTTGAGAAAGAGCTCCGATTCGTCTTCGTCTCCTATCACTTTCATCACATTTCCCCTTGCCACAATGCGTAGCTTGGGGAACAATGTCTTGATCAACTGCATGTTGACATTGTTTACTCCGTAGAATATAACCGGGTATACGCTCTCAAGAATATAAATTCGTTCAATCATTCAATTTGTTTTAGTTTTGCCTTTGTCGCGAGTTTTCTACCACTCTCGTTCAGGCAGACAAAATTAGTAATATTCTTTATGTAAAGATAAATTGTGGGGCATTTTGTTGTCTCTTCACGAAGATTATTTGAACATTTCTTGCAGGTGCCATCCTTCCTGGCGGCAATCCCAAACGGCATGGATTTCGATTAGTTCGTCGGTAACCGTGTAAATCAGCTTGTAATGTTTTTCGACGACAAGGGAACGAAATTCACAATCATATCCTTTCAGTAACGGTTCGATAGGGCCCGCTTGCGGAAAAACGCGTAAAGGTTCTGCAGAATCCAATAGTCTGTTGTATAAACGGATAGCTGCGGTCTGGCTTTTTTCACTGTAGAATCTGTAGATGTTGTCAAGTAAGGTAATGGCTTGAGGTAACCACTTTATTATTATTCGCATAGTGGGTATCGTTTACGTAATTCTTCCGTTGTCATACCTAATCCTTTTTTGGATTCTTCTCTCGATTTCTTCAACACTTCCTTTAATTCGTCCAGCGTCATCTGTGCCGGATAGCGCGTTTCTTTCTTTTCTGTTGCTATGCTGATCAAATTTTTGATCTGTGTCAACAGTTTTACATCGTCGATCGTTTTCAGTTGTTCGATAAGTGACAGTTTTAATTCCAATGCGTCCATACAATTAACTATTTTGGTTTATATTCAGAATTCACAAAAATAGTCATAAATATTTTGAAATCAGTGAATCTTGGTTACTTTTGTTTCCGCTAAAAGAAAAATGATGAAAAAGATAATATGTAGTATCGGGTTGATAGTGGCTGCTTGTTCGGTGGCAGTGATATGTTCGTCTTGTGGAAAAAAGGAAGAACGCGGAGAGTTGAAACGTATCTGGTATAACGGAAGCTATAACCGCGATTTCAAAGATCTGAACGATGTACATCTGGCCGAAGCAAAACGTATCGGCATTCAACCTGCATCGAACCGTGAAGAAGCGGAGAAAGTAAAAAAGGAGATGGAAGAGATCGAAACCAACGAATATTATGAAGTGGAAAAGCTGACGCATTCCATCCCCTATCTGATCCCCTCTGCCGCACAGTTGCTGGAAGATATCGGACATAATTTCCAGGATTCCTTACGCAATCTGAATGCTTCGGTCTACAAAATCAAAGTGACCAGTGTCACCCGTACGGTCGATGATGTCAAGAACCTGAAAAAGAGAAATACCAATTCCTCCCAAAACTCGGCCCACCGCTACGGAACGACTTTTGATGTCTCCTGGGCCCGTTATACCAAAGTAGACGAGAGCGATACTCTGAATATCGACAAAGACCGGTTGAAAATGGTATTGGCAATGGTTTTGCGCGATTTGAAACGGGAAGAGCGTTGCTATGTCAAACACGAACGCAAGCAAGGTTGTTTTCATATAACCGTCCGGGAAAAGAAATAGAAAGAGACAACAAACGGCTTACTGATCGAATGGACAAAAAACTACTGAAATACTGGAAAAACTGCCTGCTGGATGCCGAACGAAGGAGCAGGTCGCTAAAGAAAGAAGCGCGGGTTACATTGCGGATAGGTGACAAGGTTCCGGAATTTATACTTCGTAAAGACATTCCCTTGCTTTTCCCGAAAGGGAAGCAAAAGACGGATGACGAGAAACGTAAAATACAGATTGCTCCTTGTGTCTTTCTTCCTGAGTACGAAAACGGGTGGGCTTCCGGACAGAATACTCCGGAGTACCCCTTCCTGATTTCCGCGACATTGTTGCCGGACGGCACTTTCCAGGTCTGCGACAACAAGTCTGAACGTATTCCGGTTTTTGTCCGTAAGTTTTTGTCTCCGAATGCGCGCAATGACAGAACTATTGCATCCCTTTCGAATGTGGACCGGCTCTTGAGCGAGTTCGATACCGAAGAGACGGACTGGAAGATATATTGGAGTGCCTGCGAAAAACTGTTCCAAGATGCGACCGGCTTGACTTTCCGGGAAATGAATTATGCCGACAAGCCTGAAATCATTGTCGTGAAAGCTCCCGGACGAGGAATGGCACAAAAGATCATCAACTTGTATGACAAGCTATTGGAAAGTAAATCTTCCCATCCGTTACTGGAACTTCTGATCCGTAAAAAACTGGAAACATTGCTGCCTGTGCCGGATAGACAGCAAGTTTATTGCAATAAAGACCATTGGGCACAGATGAGCGGCGAGTTTCCACTGTCCGTCTCCCAGCGTGAGACGCTTGCCATGTATACGGACCCGGACAGTTCCGATATCTTTGCCGTTAACGGACCTCCGGGAACAGGCAAGACGACCTTTTTACAGACGGTGATTGCCAACCGGATCGTCCATGCCGTACTGGAGCATCCTGATGATCCGGATATCATCGTAGCCAGTTCCGCCAATAACCAGGCGATTACCAATATCCTGAAAGATTTCAAGATCGAACAGCCTTCTGGCGATAAGCCTGCAAACCTGTTGACTCTCCGTTGGCTGCCAGGTTTGGATACGTTGGGATTGTATCTGTCCGGCAAAGACGAACAAAAGGATCAGTACAAAATGATGCTCAATACGAAAGGTGAAGGCTTTCCGAATGATTATGACGATCCTGCCCGGTTGGAAGAATATCGCGGGTTCTATCTGGAGCATTTCAATCGTTTCTTTCAGACATCTTGCCGGGATGAAGTTGCATGCCAGCGTTTCCTTCGCAGGCAAATGAGGAAGATGCGGGATGAGATTGGAACCTGCTTGAATGTTGCCAGTCTCAAACAATATGGAAAAGAGATGGCGGATAAAGGTTTTCTGAGTAAATTGTTCCGTAAATTTCAAAAACTTCCAAGCTATGATGATGTGATATGCGGCTGGGAGCAGACGGAAGATTTTAAGGCTCGCTATGACAAGTTGGTTGCCAATCCGGAATATAATGCCCTTCCTTATACGGAAGATATGGCGGTGCGGCTGGATATCAGTTACCGCTATCTTTTGTTCTGGTATGCCATCCATGACCGGGAAGCCGAGTTCATCCGCCGCTTGGCCGGATGCGATAAAGAGGGGGAGACACGTGGCCGAGAGGATTACACCGAACGGTTGAAGCGTTTGGCCTGTGTGATGCCTGTTTTTATTTCGACTTTCCATTCTTTGCCGAAATACATGGTTTGTGCGGACAATGGGGAGTGGGATGCGCCGCTCTATGATGCGATCGATTTGCTGATTGTGGATGAATCGGGGCAGGTATCTCCCGAACTGGCAATTCCGTCTTTCAGCCTTGCCAAGCAAGCTATTTTAGTGGGAGACGTGGAACAGATCGAACCGATATGGTCCATCTCGGACGAATATTCCGGTATCAATCTGAAACGTTTTGGCTTAGTATCCTCCGAGTCCGATGATCGGTATGCGTTTCTGCATGAAAACGGTTTCTTGTCTTCGTCCGGAAGCATCATGAAGATGGCGCGGAAGAGTTGCAGTTTCGAAGTCGCCGGTGAAAGAGGCGCTTTCTTGACCGAACACAGGCGTTGTCTCGATCCTATCATTGCTTATTGTAACGACTATGTGTATCACGGCCGTTTGCTGCCGAAGAAAGGAAACAAGGTGAAGTATAAAGACTTGCCGCCTAAAGGGTATGTCCATGTAAACGGAGTCAGTGAAAAAGGGGCGACGGGCAGTGTCTTGAACAGAGCGGAAGCGGCAGCAATCGTCTCTTGGCTGGAAACGGAAAAAGATAAGTTGGAAAGCGCTTACAAGGAGCCGATCCGTAAAATAGTGGCTGTAGTCACCCCATTTAAGGCGCAGGAAGAAATCATCCGTAGTCTTGCGGAACAGTCGCCGGAGGCAGAAGCGTTTGCCGGTATGACGATCGGTACTGTTCACTCTTTGCAGGGAGCGCAGTGTCCGGTCGTGATTTTTTCATCGGTCAATTCTCCCGGTGATGCTTCTTATTTTATGGAGCAAGGTGGGAAGTACAATATGCTCAACGTAGCTGTTTCGCGTGCGCAATATCATTTTCTGGTGTTCGGAAATATGAATATATTCCATCCCGAACGAAATACGCCTGTCGGTAACTTGGCAAAATGGTTGTTTGACGATCCTGCGAACGAAGTGTCCGGCAATTTCATCTATCGGCAAAAGGAACCGCTTTGCCGCTACCAGCCGGCTGAACGTTTATCGACATTGGAGGAACACACCGGTTTGTTGCGGCAAGCCTTTAAAGATGCGACAAAAAGGTTGCTGATCGTATCTCCTTTTATATCGATCCAGGCGATTGAACATGATAATCTTATTCCCCTGATGCGGGAAGCGGTAGAGCGGGGTGTGGAAGTCGTGGTGTATTCGGATTTCCGCTTAGATTGTGACAAACAAACCGGTGCGTTGAGGAAGGAGGCCGTTGCCGGACGGAAGGCTTTAACCGAAAACGGTATTAAGTTGATTCTGTTGAAAGGCATTCATAATAAATCGCTTGCGATTGATGATTCGGTATTGGTGGAAGGTTCCTTTAACTGGCTTTCTGCACGTAGAAATGGGAGTTATTCCCGTCATGAATGTTCCGTGAAACTGATTTCTCCAGAAGCAACGAAGCATATTTCAAACTTAAGGAAGGAGTTAGATGCAATAGAACCGGAATCCGTTCTTTTCGAACCTATTCCTGTCTCTGTACCGAAACAGGAACAGGTCGGGAATAAGATTTGTCCGGGTTTCTTTGATGCCGATCCGGTAAACAACTGTACGGATGAAGATCTGGCCGGTTTCAAAGAGCGTATCCGGCAATTGGGAATCAAGAAAACGGATGTATCCGAGTCGATAATGAGAGTTCGTAAACAATATCCCCGTCATTATGAAACATGGTCGGATGAGGAATGCCGGATATTACAGGAGTTCATGCAAAAGACGAATGATCTGAATCTGTTTTGTTCCTGCTTCCAACGGACTCCAGGCTCGATCCGTATAAAAGTAGAAGGCATGAATCAGAATTAGCGCTTGGCTTTCCTGATTCATACCTTCTGTATTCTAATATTTGATAGAGACATTATAAGATGCCTTCGATCACTTTGCGAAGTTCCGGTTTACCCATCGTGCCGAGCATCATTTCTTTGTTCCCGTCCATGCGGCAGAGGAGCAAAGTCGGGATCGTCCGGATCTTGAAAGCAGCTTCCAGTTCTTCTTCGTTGTCTACATTGACTTTATAGATGTAGAGTTTTTCGTCGTATTCTTTTGCAAACTCATCGAGTATCGGCTCCAGACGTTTGCAATAGCCGCACCAGGGAGCATGAAAGTCTACGATACAAGGTTTGTCGCCTACGTATTTCCAATCTTTGGGGCTTTCTTCGAAGTTTCCTACTCGCTGTATAAATTCCGTTTTTGTTAATTCAATCGGTGTCATGTTGTTTCCTTTTATTATTAATAAAACAAAGATAGTGATAATATGGTTGCATTGTAAATGGCAATATTGCTTATATAGTTATCAATATTCCCCTTCTGCCGGCATTAAATGAAAAATATCTGTATTTTTGCTTTTTATAAAACAACAAATTCATGTCAGGAGAGAGGCAAGCTTTTGAACCTTTCAAGATTATAACTCTCCGATGTAATAATGGGTATATCGGATATCTTTTCCGTTAAAAAAGGCCGAAATGGATAATATTTAAGTATATTAGCCCTTTGAGCATTGTATGCCTTGAACTAATTTTGGAGTTATGAATAGATTAAAGCTATTAACGATTTGTATGTTTGTTTCCGGAGCCGTCTTTTCCCAAGAATGGAAGCCGCAAACATGGCCGGTTCTGAAACAATATGACCGGGAGCATCTTTACCAGGTGGCATTGCCTTTGGGAGGAATCGGGACTGGAACGGTCTCTTTGGGAGGCCGGGGAGAGTTGCGGGATTGGGAGATTATGAATGTCCCTGGTAAGAAATATAGTACGGTGACGACCGGCAATAATGCACCTTTCTTTGCAATTTATGCAAAACCGCAGACGGGAGAGGCTATGACTACCCTGCTTGCAGGCCCTTTATATCCGCAGGAGTATTTGCATTATGAGGGGCGGCCGGTGAACCATCACGGTATGCCGCGTTTTGCCGATGCTACTTTCGAGGCGGCTTATCCGTTCGGACAAGTGCATCTTTCCGACCGGCAGTTGCCGGTGAAAGTGACGGTCAAAGGATTCAATCCGTTGGTACCGGGAGACGCAGATGCCAGTGGCATGCCGATTGCCGTGTTGGCTTATGAGGTGACAAATACGACCGACCGTCCTTTGGAGGTAGCCGT
>OGMU01000935.1_pt1 | contig 10021 bp, 9 predicted proteins | sample 1573331 | NCBI WGS metagenome assembly OGMU01 (sample SAMEA2581990, study PRJEB24529) | metagenome | biome: Human gut stool | place: China | collected 2011
CATAGCAATGCCAAAAAATCAATATAGACATCCGCCCCCATTTTTTCCAGTAATACGATGTCATATAAACTGTACATACTAAAAAACATTACAAAAACAATCGATAAATAAAGTCCCTTCGTAGTTCCTAACGAATAGGCAGTGATAATATTAAAACTCAGACACGCAAAAATAAGAAACACTAATTCTTTTTAATTGTTCAAAAAACACAACAATGTAATCACTGCTGCAATCAACAGCAGCAGCACAATTCCATTAAATATTGCCATATCGCGTCTCACAAAAGCTTTTTTTTGCATATTTCTAGAACCTTTCCTGACCATATCTTTCTTTAATTAGAGCTCCGCTCTGTTTTATACCAGTGGAACCCCTTTCCCTGAATCTTGTCCTTCAAGCTTTCGTAAAGCGCCTTAAATACTAAAATGATCCACAATTGGCAATATGTAAAATACATCAGACAAATCAAAAATAAATTACTTAAGCTGCCTTCGCCACGCTCTAAGGAAAGTGAAATAAAGGTTTCCGTTACAAAAAGCGCATAAGCCAACATCCATATCAGTGACAACGGCGCATCTATACTCAGACGAACTATTCCCAGTGCGCCTAAAACAAACAATATATCCGATATAATCACAGCCGCAAAAAATACAAAATATGTAAAAGCAAAATAAACTATATCTGTACCGATTTTTCTGTCTTTAAGCTGAAATATCCGCAGTAAATATTGGCTGATGATCCACAAATTTCCACGTGCCCAACGTGTCCTCTGTTTCATCCAGACACGCAGCGACTCTGGTTCCTGTTCCCAAGTTACGGCATGCGGGTACCAAAAGATGGTATAACCAAAATCATAAATGCGAATTGTCAGCTCCGTATCTTCGGTTAACGCCTGATCATTCCAGCCGTTAATACTTTCGAGGATACTTCTCCGCACAACAAAGTTAGTTCCAGGAATAGTAGTAAGACCAAACCAATAACACCTGCTGGCCTGCAATAACCACTGAAAACTCAAAGTCTCAATATTTATAAAGCGCGTAAGATAGTTTACATTACGATTGCGTGTCCGAAACTTTCCAACAACAGCCCCCAATTTATCATTAGTATATAATTTATAAACTAACTGCAGTAGAGCCCCTCTTTCCGGAGTATTATCGGCATCATAAACAGCAACATATTCACCGCAGCTGACTTTCAGTCCATGGTTCAGCGCATTTGATTTTCCCTTAGCACCCACCGGCGGCTGCAAAGTAACAACTTTCAGCTGTGGAATTTTCTTTTGCTTCTCTTCTAAAATCAGACCCGTTTTGTCACTTGAACAATCGTTTATCACCACTATTTCATAACGATCTTTAGGATAGGCAAATCTTCCCAATGCCTCAACCGTCCTGCCAATAACGGCTTCTTCATTATGCGCCGGCACTAACACACTGACAAAAGGATAGTAATCCATTTTCATATCAACGTCATCATCATGCATTGTTTTCAAAAAATGCTTGTATCCACCAACAGTTAAAAATACATGATAAAAAAGTATCAGCCAGGTTGCACCCATTGAAATAAAAAATAATCTTTCAGCGTCCATATATCCCCCAAAAACAGCTGTTATTTTTTAACCTCTATCATAAGTAAGTTCCGTTCTGGCTCTTTCATACACTTCAATAACATCAATATCGCTTTCTTGAAAAGAAGCTGCGCCTATACTTGGTTTAACTTTTATATTTTTTTTACCATCTTCAAGTTCAACTGCTACCACTGTCAAAAACAAATACAACTTTTCTACCACAGTAACCGCACCTTCAGCATTGGTTCCGGGCATTAAAATACCTAACATATTATCTATTAAAAGTCCTTTGACATCTGTACCGCGCATTTTCAGGTCAATATTTTTAGCAACTGCTATCAATATTCGGCTTGCACCAACATTACAATAGGCCAGCTGGATTTCATCAAAATTGGCAATTTGCAGCAACAGCAATGTAAAAGCTTCGTTGTAACGTTTAGCACGCCAAAATTCTTCATCTAATTTTTTAAAAAACCCCTGATTATTATAGAATCCCGTATCTCCATCTAATGTAACCAGTTCAGCTATCGCTTCAATATCCTTGGCTAAAGACTCATTCCTGGAAATACATTCCCCTAATTTGGCTGCTAAAACACTTATCAACGGTATCAAAAAAAGCCACGCTACATCCAATGGATCAACTGTCGTCATTTCTTTACTGATTATTACTGCATAAATAAGATAACTACCATAGCAAAAAGTAACACCTACCGAGAGCAAAAGCCCCCGCTGCAAGCCAATCATATATGAAAGCACTGCCACCAAAAGAAAAACACCAAAAAGTCCAAAAGCAAAAAATATATTCAGTGCTTCAAACCGTATAAGAATAACGGCAAATACACACAGAACAGTAATAATAAAACTATTAAACCAGATAACATCCGGTCTAAATTCTTTATTCACCAATTCCCTGCACCATCCTCAACATAAGTAATGCTTCCAACTGATCAAAAGCGTAAACCATACCAGAATCCTGATCACAAAACCCGCCGCCAAAATCTGAAACATCTTCTATTTGAAATGCCAAAACCTTACTATAGCACCACAAAGCATACTTACTGTCATTGTTCAGCCAAAATAAACGGGCCGCTAAAGCATACACTGCCGCAGACTCATTTTCGTCTTTAACAGAACCATCAAAATTATACCAGTTAGCTATTTTTTTATTTGTTTTTATTTCTTCTCGCATAAATTTAAGCAAGCTGCCTGTATCCCCATCTGCATTATACAAATTTAAAGCAGTATACAAATTTTCAACCATATTTATGCCAGTTTCATTCCAAACATATTTTTTTTCACTGTAACTAAAAGCAACCGGATAAAACCCATATTCTCTTTTTTCTATTTTCTGCAGCAATTCGCGTGAATTTTGCCACAACTCCTGCCATTTTTGTTTATCATACGCTTTCAGCATATCTATACTGTTCATATCCAAATAAAAAAGCGAAACATAGTCTGCTTTTTGCTGACTTCTGTCATCATAAAAGTCATATAAATACTTGCCATCACTGTCAAATTTATAAATAGACTCAGACACATAAGCCAACTGTTTACTATAGTCGCCCATATTATTTTGAGCAGCCAAATAATATGCTTTAAATATCCTTAAATCATCCACCAGTGCAGAAATTTGTTCGCCAGCATAATTTTCAGCATTAATTTTCCAGTAGTAATAGCCGGCCCGGTCCAAATAATATTTATCAGTTTGTGCTGCAAGCAAATCAAAGTATTGTCTGTCTTTCCTCAGTGCAGCATATTCCATGGCCTGCCCCATAGATTCACTAACTCCATAATCGGCCAGCCCCTGCTGATTGACAGAATAAATGATCACATCGTTTTGATCATGGAGTTTTTTCTTTAAAAAAATAAAACCGCGTTCATCGTCTACAGAATTTACCAAAATCGCTCGCTCCTGCTGTTTTCTTGTATTATTTCCCTGAGGATTACAATTAACAGTATTCACAAAAAAACAGGAAATTAATATCACCAGCACCGTAACTATCATTTTATGGCTTTGAGCTTTTGTCTTCATCATTCACCCATCTTCTAAAGATTATTTTGGTCTTTTATTATACGTTCCATTTGTTTTAGTTAATATTTATATTTTATTATACACTAATTATCATCTATTTAAAATATTTTATTTTGTCTTTATAGCAATATATTTTTTGAATTTCAAATATAAAAATCATCTAAAAAACAATTTTAAAACAGAAAAACCCGGCAGACATTATAGTCTGCCGGGTTTTTCTGTTTTATTTTCTGCTTACTTCTACTTCAAACATCCGTTTCCATGGTAAAGTGAAATTATACTTACTTACTCTGTCACCTAAAACAGGCTGTGCCAGCTCTAAAATATCTTTGGTGATAACGGCTTCAGCCTCTTGCACCTGTTGAGTGTTAAGTCCACTGTTAGGCCAATAATTAGGCCAAATCAATTCCACATAAGTCTTATTACGCACATTGGCCTGATAAGCCCAATCATCGAGATATCTTATTTCCAGCAAAGATTGAAGATCAGCCGTATCCATACTTTTTGACAGTAATCCTTGTCCCAAAGCAAATCCCAAAGTATTTCCAGCAGTATTCCAACCACCGTAAGCAGCAAGCTTTTCTGCCACTTCTTCTTCAAACAGTTTTCTGACCAAGGCGTTGTCTGCACCGTTTCCATAAGCAATATCAGCAACTGCAACTGCTTTTCCCTGCTTTAAATACCTCTTGACATCAGCAACAAATTTCTCTGTATGTTCCGTTATTGTACCTGTATTTTTCGGGTTAGAAGCTTCTACTGTTACCCCATCAAAAGGAGTATTAACAGCCAACACCAAATCTGCCCTCGTTAATTTAGCGGTAGGCCAGCCACCGGCAGCATGAATATGCTCTGCTGCACTGAAAGCAATCGGGTCATCTTCATAGGTCGGTATAGTCGCTCCGCCTTTGCCTTCTGCAAAATCAATATAGACCATAGGAATCTCATAACTGACTCTGCTGGCAGCACGGCTTAATAAAAGCAAACCCAGCTGATCAGCCCCAGAGAAAAAACGAATTTTCTCTTTAGGAAGTTCCCTTACAAGAATATCCATTTTACGTGCTTCTTTATGAGCCTGTGAGTATGGCGCAGTATCATCGCGGCCAATCAGTAAATAGTCAAAATTACCGCTTTCTACGCCATGCAGCAAAAGTTCCGTAGTTGCTATATTCAAATTGCGGCGCTGCGCTCTGTCATCTTGAACAGCTTGAGGTATTTCCGCCTGTAACGCTGCCAGTTCTTTACGTTCTTTTCTGCTGATTTCTTTTAAATCCAGTTTATCTTCTAAGGCTCCCATTCTAAACAGCTTTGGTCCCCATTCGGCATAATAGGCAGGTTCAACAGGAGCACTGCTGGCTTTGGGAGAACGCATTATCGTCGTAAATACATAAACCAAAGGATCTCCGCCCAAAGACTTCAAATTTAATAACCTCTCAGCCCGCGACGTTAAAATATCCTGAGGCAGTTGATGTGTCCTTGAATCAACCAGCCCGCCATAGATCAGAGCATCAGAAGAAATAACGATCGCGTTGGCGGTTGCCGAACGTGCAGCCAGCCATTCATATAACTTGTCAGGATTACCGCTATGATCATTGCCGGCGATATACTCCAAAGGCGGCGTTTCCACATTCCATCCGGCTGCTTTCATGGTTTCTACTGCATAGTCCAAACAAACCGGCCTGTTGTCCAGCGGAACAAATAAGAGAGTATTCCTTCCCATACTTGCTTCTGTAACTGAAAATGGTAAAAAGTATATTACCAATAATGTTAAAATAAAATAAATTTTTTTCATACAGATAATCCTTCCCAAACTTTTTCAATAAAAAATCCCTCCCATGTAATTTCTACACAGAAGGGCTTTTTCCTGCTAACAACGTGTTAAACTGAACCGACTCAGGAAATCCTTAGTACGCTGATTCTGAGGTGCAGTAAAAATAACATTTGGGCTGCCGTCTTCAGCAATAACACCCTGATCGATAAAAATAACTCGGCTGGAAACATCGCGGGCAAATGCCATTTCATGTGTAACGATAACCATCGTCAACCCTTCTTCCGCCAGTTCCCGCATAACTGCTAAAACTTCGCCAACCATCTCAGGATCAAGAGCAGAAGTTGGTTCATCCATCAACAATATTTCCGGCTCCAAAGCCAAAGCTCTGGCAATAGCCACACGCTGCTTCTGACCTCCGGAAAGCTGATGCGGCTTTGCATTGATATAGCTTGCCATACCAACATGTTCCAGATATTTCATGGCAATTGCTTTTGCTTCTTCATACATAATGCACCATATGATTATCAATTAAACACCGCAATTTTCCAAAACAGTCATATTGTTAAACAAATTAAACTGTTGAAAAACCATGCCTACTTTAGTACGGTATAAGGGAAGATTCTTAAAACATTCCAAAACATTTTCACCGCGGTAACTGATAACTCCGTCAGTTGGTTGTTCCAAATAATTGACGCAGCGGATTAATGTTGATTTACCACTGCCTGAAGGTCCGATAACACAAACTACATCACCCTTGTGCACATCAAAATCAATACCTTTTAATATCTCACGTTCTCCAAAATTCTTTTTCAACCCTTGGACGGATAACAACAATTCTTTACTTTGTTCAGCAGTCATTAATAATTACCGTCCTTTCTCTTTTTACCGGCCACATTAACAGGAAAATGACCACATGGATCCTGCATGGGATCAAAAGACACCAGTTGATAATCCTTAGGTCCATCCATTTTCCCTTCCCACCAGCGCAAAAGTCTTGAAGCGGTAAAAGTCATAATAAAATAAATAACGCAGGTAATGAAAAATATTTCAAAGTACCTGTAATATACGCCTGCTGCCGATTTTGAAGCAAAATACAGCTCTGTGACAGAAATTACATTCAAAACCGATGTATCCTTAATATTGATGATCAGATTATTACCGATCTGAGGCATGATATTACGCAGGGCCTGCGGCAGAATTACACAGCGCATCGTCTGAAAATGATCCATGCCGATAGCCACAGCAGCTTCGCGCTGACCCGGATCGATCGATTCAATACCGCCGCGTACAGTTTCCGCCATATATGCGCCCGTATTGATAGACACAACTAAAAAACCGGCAAACATTGGTGACATATCAATGTTAAACATACTCATAGCACCATAATATACTACCATAGCCTGTACGATCATCGGCGTACCTCGGAAAAGTTCTACATAAGCATTCAAGACCAATTGAGTCACTTTTACAAGAGCCTTTTTGGCAGCACTTGCCTTTGGATCCTCGGGAATAGTCTGGATAATACCTACAACAAGACCGATTACGCAACCGATCAGAGTGCCGACAATAGCCAAAAGTAAGGTCACACAAGCGCCTTTTAACAGAACATCACCATATTGATGCAGTAAAAAAGTCACCCATCCAAAAAATGACTCAGGCATTGTTGTCATAAGTTCCTCCACCTAACATAATTAATTGATAAAACACTGTTATTTATTATAGCACAGATATCCCTTAATTCGCAAAAGAATAATACGGTAAAAAAGGAAAATAAGGGACGGCATAATTGCCGTCCCTTTAGGCATAACCGGTAACTATTATTGAGCTAAAGGTTGTTTTTTAATAGCTTCGTCCATCATTTTATCAAAATCAGCAGCAGTCATTTTTTCCAAAACAGCATCCATTGCCTTAACAAGCTCTGTATTGCCTTTTTTCACAGCGATACCAATTTCAACATCTTCACGAGAAGTTTTGAAGCCTTTTTCTTCTTCAAAGTTCAAGACAGTCAATTCCGGATTAGCAAAAGCGGCAGCTTTTGCAGTAGGGATATCAGTAACGATCAGATTGCATTTTCCGGAAGTCAATGCAACAATCATACCAGGTACCGTATCAATAGCCGGCAATTTTTTTACATCGGGAACTTGATCAATCTGGTCATACCAGATTGTATTAAGCTGAGAAGTTGCTACGGAACCTTTTAAATCAGCGACGCTTTGAGCCTTAGCCTGCTCGGAATCTTTTTTTACCAGAGCAACTACCGTTGCATAGTAATATGGTTTTGTAAAATCTACAGTTTCTTTACGTTTAGAGGTAATAGACATGCCTGCAATAGCGGCGTCAATCTTACCGCTGACAACTGCTGGAGCCAGACCATCCCATTCGATTTTATGGATTTCCAGATCAGCACCCATAGAATCAGCCAGCTTCTTAGCCATCATTACGTCGTAACCATAAGCATACTCATTGCTGCCTGCAATTTTTACAGCACCGCCGTCAGCTTTGGTCTGAGACCAGTTGTAAGGAGCATAAGCGCATTCCATACCAACCTTCAATACTTTTTTGTCAGATTTTTTCTCTCCGCCGCAACCAGCAGTAAAAGCAACTGCAGCCATCAGCATAGTACATACAGCAGCTGTAACTAATTTTTTCAAATTCATTCTTCTAACACGCCTTTCCATCAAATAAATTATGTGTTAATTTTACAGTTCTATGCGCAAGAAGTCAATATAAATCAGCATGTATACAATGCACATAACATTTTATCAGCTTTATAGAACTTATTTCACATAGTTGTTCATATTATTATCTTTCAAAATAACGTCATGAGCACCGCCTTCAACCAGCGAAGTTGAAGAAACCAAGGTCATTTTTGCGTTTTTCTTAAGATCGTCCAAGTTAAGAGCGCCGCAGTTACACATAGTAGAACGCACCTTGCTCAAAGTAAGCGTTACATTATCTTTTAACGTACCGGCATAAGGAACATAAGAATCAACACCTTCTTCAAAAGAAAGCTTAGATGCACCGCCCATATCATAACGCTGCCAGTTACGGGCACGATTCGATCCTTCACCCCAGTATTCTTTCATATAATTACCGTTGATATTTACTTTATTCGTCGGGCTCTCATCAAACCGGGCAAAATAACGGCCAAGCATTAAAAAGTCAGCACCCATTGCCAATGCCAGAGTCATATGATAATCATAAACAATACCGCCGTCAGAACAGATAGGAACATAAATTCCCGTTTCTTTATAATATTCGTCACGAGCTTTAGCAACTTCTATCAAAGCCGTTGCCTGACCGCGACCTATACCCTTTTGTTCGCGGGTAATACAGATAGAACCGCCGCCGATACCAACCTTCACAAAATCAGCACCGGCCTCGGCCAAATAGCGGAAGCCTTCTGCATCTACAACGTTGCCAGCGCCCACTTTTACTGTATCTCCATAATGCTCGCGAACCCAATCCAAAGTCAATTTCTGCCATTCAGAATAACCCTCTGAAGAATCAATGCAAAGCACATCGGCACCGGCATTAACCAAAGCCGGTACACGTTCAGCATAGTCGCGGGTATTAATGCCAGCCCCTACTACGTGACGTTTTTTACTGTCCAAAAGCTCTAAAGGATACTCTTTATGAGTAGCATAATCTTTACGGAAAACCATATACAATAAACGGCCTTCATCATCAATAATAGGCAATGTATTCAGTTTATTATCCCAAATGATATCATTTGCTTCCTGCAGCGAAGTCTCTTTGCCGCCAACAATCATTTCATTGATTGGCGTCATAAAAGTGCTGACCTTCGTATTCAAATCCATACGGCTGACACGATAATCACGACTGGTAACAATGCCTTCCAATTTGCCGTTCACAGTGCCGTCAGAAGTAACCGCTACCGTAGAATGACCTGTTTTTTCTTTCAGAGCAACGATATCTGCCAAAGTGCTGTCTGGTCGGATATTAGAATCACTGCTGACAAAACCGGCACGATGTGTTTTTACACGCGCCACCATAGCAGCTTCATTTTCAATAGTCTGGGAACCATAAATAAAGGATATACCACCCTCTTTGGAAAGCGCTATCGCCATTTTATCATCAGAAACAGACTGCATGATAGCAGAAACGAGAGGAATATTCAATGTAATCGCTGATTCTTCACCTTTTTTAAATTTTACTAAAGGAGTACGTAAATCAACGTTCGTCGGTACACATTCTTTTGAGGAATAACCAGGAACAAGCAGGTATTCACTAAAAGTATGAGCGGGTTCATCATAATAAAATGCCATTGTATTCATCTTCCTTTTCTCTAAATTTTATCTGGAGCTTGTAGGCTTTTTAAGCTGATTTAAGTTATACAAAACGTCCCAGTGCCAAAGCATTGGGACGTCATTATTATTTTTTTAATGCGCGCCAGGCAATATCCTTACGATAATGGGCATCAGCAAAGCTGATTTTTCCCGCAGCTTCATAAGCCTTATCTTTCGCCTCACGGATATTTTTCCCAACGGCTGTGACACCAAGCACACGACCGCCAGCAGTAACTATTTGGCCATCAGCACATTTAGTTCCTGCATGGAAAACAACAACGTCTTCCCTTGCAGCAGTCTCTTCCAAGCCACTGATAGGCAAGCCTTGTTTATAGCTTCCAGGGTAACCA
>OGMU01000941.1_pt1 | contig 9915 bp, 6 predicted proteins | sample 1573331 | NCBI WGS metagenome assembly OGMU01 (sample SAMEA2581990, study PRJEB24529) | metagenome | biome: Human gut stool | place: China | collected 2011
AGCCCTACCCTTATACGTTAGGACGCACGTTTTCCAAATTTCCTGATACGGATCTCCGGAAGAAGAACTTCAAGGTACTCTCACAAGGCATTTACGAGGGATTATTCCTCTTCGGACCCCAACAGATATACAATAGCGACCAGCTTCAGTATGGTGCCGAGGAATGGGGAAACTACCCCCTCATTTTCATAGATCAAGTAGCACGTTATTCCGACCATCTATCCGATACGGAAAAGAAAGCACTCACAGATAAACAATTATCTTCCGATACGCCGTGGATCATACGAGATAAAAGATTCACCTCCCTCGCATCCAATATCAAGACCGGCGAGGAGAATACAGGTATCCGTATCGTGAAATATCCGCTTTATCCATCCGGAGACGTGGGGCTGATGGCGAATAATCTGGTAGTGTTACGGCTGACAGAGGTTTATTATACGCTGGCGGAAGTTTCCTTTCGTCTGGGTAATCCAGCCAAGGCCGAGGCGATCTTGAACCAGATACGCAAACGATACTATGCGCCGGAAGACTGGGAACAAGTACGCTATCCGGAAGATGGCTCCGTCCTTACCGCACAGGAATTATTGGATGAATGGGGACGTGAATTTCTAGCGGAGAAACGAAGACGTACCGATTTAAACCGGTTCGGCCTATTCACGACCGGTATCTGGTGGGATAAGCAACCCTCCGATAGTTATCGCCGGTTCTATCCGATACCTGCCCGGGCGATATCGGCCAATCCCTTATTGAAACGCTCGGAAGGATATATCTATTAACCGTTTAATTCACCCTATGCAAATCAAGATATACATATCATTCTTAATAACGGCTCTGTTCCTTTGCGTCCCGCATACACGGGCCCAAGAGATCGAGGTTCCCATCACCTTGAATGAACATGGGACTCAATTAAGGGATGTATTGCGGAAAATAGAGCAACAATCCCCTTATCTTTTCCTATACAACGAGACTCAGTTGGATATGAAACAGAAAATCAATGAGAAAATAACCTCGCCGGATATCCGTAAAATACTAGACCGGCTATGCGGACCGATCGGGATACGCTATGAGATCATGGACGTACAAATCTTGTTGATGCCTAAGATCGATACGGGGAAGCCCAAGCCCTATCCAGTCCCGGTTACGGGTTATATCACGGATGAGAAAGGGTCTCCCATGGAATTTGTCTCGGTAATCGACCTTCTTTCCGGTAAAGGAGGACTAACGAATGAGGAAGGGTATTTCCGCTTCTTTACGGATAAGGATTCGTGCCGGCTACAAATCTCCCATCTGGCCTATAAGCCGGAGCTAAGGACGGTGGGGCCCGATAACCGTCATTTACAGATCCAATTGATACCGGCCGTCTTTAATTTGGACGAGGTGGTAGCGATCGGCTACGGAACCTTGGCACGCAAGGAACTGACATCAGCCGTGGGTTATGTATCCTCGGAACGGTTCTTATCCGGGAAGGTCAACAATCCCATCCAAGGCATCAAAGGATTGATCGCCGGAATGAGTATCTCGGGATCTTCCTTGTCCGATATAAACTCGATACCGGATATACAGATACGGGGCGCCGGGTCTATTTTGGCCGGAAACAAGCCGCTAGTCGTGGTAGATGGGGTACCCGGAGTATCCTTGAATAGTTTATCACTAGCCGAAATCGCCTCCATATCGGTATTAAAAGACGGATCTTCCGCCGCCATTTACGGATCGAACGGGGCTAACGGAGTGATCTTGATAACGACCAAAAGCGGTAAAAGCTCGGATAAGTTGCAGGCCAATTACCAAACCTACCTAGCGGCCGCTCACGAATATAATAGACCTCGTGTCCTTTCGCCCGAAGCCTTTGTAGCAGCCGGGAGAGACGCTGATCTAGGGTACCATACGGATTGGCAAGCCGCTTTGATACGCTCCTGCCCCTTGGAACAAAATCATGATTTATCCATTCAAAACGGATGGAAAAGCGGGGCGTTCCGTATCTCCATGAATTACAGGGACGGTCAAGGGCTAGACATTGTATCCTCCCGCCGGGAATACGCCTTACGTACCCATATCAGCCAAAACCTCCTCTCCGGCTATCTGGAGCTAACCGTATCGCTCGCTTACAAAAAACAACATTTGCGCCTAGGTAACCATACAGCTTTCCAACAGGCGATGCTAGCCAATCCTACCGCCCCGATCTATACCGATGAGGAGGAGACGGAGTATCTCTATCCTTCCGGTTTCGAGCGGGATAATCCCGTAGCCTCACTAAAAGAGGAAAACCGGCAACAAGAGAACCAGTTTATGACCGGCTCGCTAACCGCACGGATCAACTGGAGCAAACCTTTTTACTCCACCATTATGCTCGCCGAGAACCGGGAAGAGAGTGAGGAAAATGTCTATTGGACCTCACGGGCCAAAGAATCCGTAGACAATAACCGGAAAGGGCGAGCGGATCGTACCTCTTCCAAATATGTAAACCGGACGCTAGACTGGACCAATCATTACGATAATACGTGGGACCAGCACATGGTCAAAGCGATGATAGGCTATTCATTCCAACGTTGGGATCATTCGGGAATGAACGCCGGAAATGCCGACTTTCCTACCGACTTCTTCACATGGAACAACATAGGCACCGGTTCTTACCTTACCGATGGAAAAGCGACTTTAAGCTCATTCAAGAATTCCAGCAAGTTGATTAGTGTCTTTGCCCGGTTTAATTATTCCTACCGGGACTTATTGATGCTTTCCGCTTCGTTTCGCAGGGAAGGTTCCAGTAAATTCGGGGCGAATCATAAATGGGGCAACTTCCCTGCCCTTTCGGGTGGTATACACTTGAGCGAGTTACCCGCCTTCCAAACGGAATGGTTGGACGATCTTAAATTCAGGGTTGGTTACGGGGTATCGGGCCGCCATAATTTCTCCCCTTACCAATCGCTAGAGACGTACGCCGGAGCGGGTAAAGTCATGGTAGATGGCAAATGGATACAAGTATTCGGACCTAGCAATAACCCCAATCCGGATTTACGCTGGGAAAAAAGCCTGCATACCAACATAGGCGCCGAGGCGATCTTATTCAACTCCCGCCTCATGCTCTCCTTGAATCTATTCAAACGTACGACAAAAGATCTCCTGTTTGTTTACAACGCGATCAAGCCTCCCATGATCCATGACAATATCACGACAAACGTAGGTACTATCGACTCCAAGGGATTGGAATGGGAAATGAACTGGCTACCCGTGCGTACCAAGAACTTTCAATATTCGGCAAGCCTCACCGGTAGCCTATTGAGCAGTACGCTGAAAAGCCTTTCCAACAACCAGTTCAAGCTAGGCTATACCTATCTGTATGATCTTCCCACCCCCGGATTACCCGGCCCGGCTATCCGCTTGGAGGAGGGAAAGCCAATCGGCTCCTTTTTCGGTTGGCGCTATGCCGGAACCGACGCCGAGGGTAATATCTTGGTATGGAGCAAAGACGGGAGAAAGATCCCGACCACGGAACGAACCGAGGAAGACAAGAATTTTATCGGCAACGGCGTACCGAAAGTGCAGCTCTCTTTCAGCCATACGTTTACTTGGAAGAATTTTGATTTACGATTGTTTTTCACCTCTTGGCTGGGGTACGACCTGTTGAATCTGAAACAAATGTACTACGGGCTACAAAACGTACCGGTTACCAATCTTTTAGAAGACGCTTATACCCGTAACGACGCCATCAAGGGAGACAAGATCTATTGCGATTATTTTCTGGAGAACGGTAATTTCCTGAAATTAGAAGAATTGACCTTGGGATATAAAATTCCTCTCCCAGACAATAAATGGATTCAATCGTTACGCTGCTATTTCTCGGTAAATAATGTATTTACACTTACCGGATATACCGGAGGCGATCCCGCTAATATCAACGTGAATGGCGTAGAACCCGGTATCGAGACCACTTCCATCTATCCTGTAGCCCGTACCTTCACGCTGGGATTATCCGTCCAATTCTAAAGACCTCCACTGCAAGCCGGGTTGCAGTAACACAACCCGCAAGGCTCTATCCGGGAAACCTGTAGTCAATATTTATTTTGTACGAAAAGCAAGCGCAAAAGGAACAACCTAATCAGTTAATCCCTAACTTTGTGAGCCTAAACAGTAGAAAACATGGTACAAAGATTCGATTACTTAGTGATAGGCTCAGGAATCGCCGGTATGAGTTTCGCTCTGAAAGTAGCCAATGAAGGCAAGAGCGTAGCACTTATCTGTAAAGCCGGACAAGAAGAAGCCAACACATATTTCGCGCAAGGAGGTATCGCTTCCGTAACCAACTTGAAAGTAGATAATTTCGAGAAGCACATAGAAGACACGATGATCGCCGGCGACTGGATCAGTGACCGGGCAGCCGTGGAGAAAGTCGTGCGCGAGGCCCCTGCCCAGATCGAGGCGCTTATCCGATGGGGAGTTAATTTCGATAAGAAAGAAAGCGGAGAATTCGATCTGCATAAAGAAGGAGGACACTCCGAGTTTCGTATCCTGCACCATGCCGACAATACGGGAGCCGAGATACAGACGAGCTTGATAGAAACGGTAAACAACCATCCCAACATCGCCGTATTCACGAACCATTATGCGGTAGAGATTATCACCCAGCACCATATGGGCATTATCGTCACCCGCCATACCCCCGGTATCAAATGTTTCGGTGCCTATGTATTGAACGAGGATACGGGCGAGGTACATACTTTCTTGTCAAAGATAACCGTTATGGCGACAGGCGGTTGCGAGGCCGTTTACCGGAATACGACAAACCCGCTGGTAGCTACCGGAGACGGTATCGCCATGGTTTACCGCGCGAAAGGCTCCGTAAAAGATATGGAGTTTATCCAGTTCCACCCGACCGCCTTGTATCATCCGGGCGACCGTCCCTCTTTCCTCATCACCGAGGCGATGCGCGGATATGGAGCTGTATTGAGAAACCTTGGCGGCGAGGAGTTCATGCATAAATATGATCCCCGTCTTTCCTTGGCTCCCCGTGATATCGTAGCCCGTGCGATCGATAGCGAGATGAAGCAACGGGGTGAAGACCATGTCTATTTGGACGTGACGCACAAAGATCCGGAAGAGACGAAGAAACACTTCCCCAATATCTATAAGAAATGCCTCAGCTTAGGGATCGATATCACGAAAGATTACATCCCGGTAGCCCCTGCGGCCCATTATTTATGTGGAGGTATCAAGGTAGACTTAAACGGGCAATCCAGCATCCGTCGCCTATATGCGATCGGAGAATGTTCTTGTACCGGCCTGCACGGTGGTAACCGCTTAGCTTCAAACTCATTGATCGAGGCAGTTGTATATGCCGACGCCGCGGCAAAACACTCATTAAGCGTCATGGATCGCTATGAGTTTAACCAAGATGTACCGGAATGGAACGATGAGGGAACGATCACCAATGAAGAGCGTGTATTGATCACTCAAAGCATGAAAGAGGTAAACCAGATCATGGAAGCGTATGTAGGTATCGTTCGTAGTAACACACGTTTGATCCGTGCGTGGAACCGTTTGGATATTTTATATGAGGAGACAGAGAGCCTTTTCAAACGTTGTAAGGCATCCCGTGAATTATGTGAGTTGCGTAATATGATCAATGTAGGTTATTTGATCACTCGTCAAGCGATGGAACGGAAAGAGAGCCGGGGATTACATTATACGATTGATTATCCGCCGGTTAAATAATTGAAAATTGAGAATTGAAAATTGAGAATTACTAACTATGTTAATTCTCAATTTTCAATTCTCAACTTTTAATTATCAATAGTTCTGTTTCATCGGTTCGAAATAAGCTTGCGGATGAGCGCATGCCGGACAGTTAACCGGAGCTTTCTTGCCCTCGAATACGAAACCACAGTTGCGACATTGCCACAAGATAGCCTCAGCTTTCTCAAATACCGTACCTGTTTCTACATTATTCAATAACTTACGGTAACGATTCTCATGCTCTGCCTCTACCTTAGCGATCATCTTGAAAGCTACAGCGATAGCGGGGAAACCTTCTTCCTCTGCGATCTTAGCGAACTCAGGATACAATTCAGCCCACTCCTCATTCTCACCAGCTGCCGCGGCTGCCAAGTTCTCAGCGGTTGTTCCGATTACGCCCGCAGGATAAGAAGCGGTAATCTCAACCATTCCACCTTCCAAGAATTTAAAGAAACGTTTAGCGTGTTCCTTCTCTTGCTCGGCTGTTTCCATGAAAACACCTGCGATTTGCTCGTAACCTTCTTTCTTGGCTACGCTAGCGAAAAATGTGTAACGACTTCTTGCCTGAGATTCTCCGGCGAATGATTTCAATAAATTCTGCTCGGTACGTGTACCTTTAATACTTTTTTCCATAATGCTAATTTTATGTAGTAAATTAATGAGTCTGTTTTGTATATCGTTTTTCTTATGACCGATCAAAAGTAAGAATTTGTTTCCAAACATCGATTACGCAAACATTAAATAATATCTATCGGGAGATAGATATCACTTATTTATCAAGGAGCAACTTCTCTACCTTTATATTATGAAACAACAAATCCTCCTAAATTGTTTACACAAAATCGGAATGCGTCTTTAGATTTTTTGCATCTTCTTTATTTTATTAACTTTGCATCCTCAAATCAAACAGGCAAGAAGAAAAATGAAGAACAAATTTGATTTTCAGCCCAAGCTCTTTACGGCGCTGAGAAATTATTCCAAAGAGAGGTTCATGACGGATCTCATGGCGGGTATAATTGTCGGCATAGTTGCCCTACCACTCGCCATCGCTTTTGGTATCGCCTCCGGGGTAAGTCCGGAGAAAGGGTTGATCACGGCTATTATCGGTGGATTCATTGTCTCCCTTTTAGGAGGCTGCAACGTACAGATCGGCGGACCTACCGGAGCGTTTATCGTGATCGTTTATGGCATTATACAGAACTTCGGTATCGAAGGGCTTGCCATCGCTACCGTCATAGCGGGTATTATTCTGGTATTGATGGGCGTGTTGAAGCTCGGTACCGTGATTAAGTTTATCCCCTACCCGATTGTCGTAGGTTTCACGAGTGGTATCGCTATCACTATCTTCACGACACAAATGAAAGACTTATTTGGATTGACTATGGATAAAGTCCCCGCCGATTTCATCTCTAAATGGATCGCATATTTCGGGGCGTTCGATACGGTTAACCCTTGGGCATTCGTTATCGGTATCATTAGTATCCTGATCATTACGTTAAGCCCGAGGCTAACGAAGAAAATTCCGGGTTCCTTGATCGCTATCGTCATCATGACGATCGTTGTTTACATTATGCGTAATCATTTGGGTATTACAGGTATCGAGACGATTGGAGACCGGTTTACTATTAACGCTTCCTTGCCAGCCCCGGCTCCGATCACGTTTAATATGGAAACTATCAACTTATTGCTTCCCTCCGCCTTTACGATCGCTATCCTCGGGGCTATCGAGTCTTTATTATCCGCTACGGTAGCGGATGGTGTGACAGGCGACAAGCATAATTCGAATACGGAACTAATCGCCCAAGGCGCGGCGAATATCATCGTTCCTATTTTTGGCGGTATTCCCGTGACCGGCGCCATCGCCCGCACAATGACCAATATAAATAATGGTGGACGAACTCCGGTTGCCGGTATTATTCACGCCATCGTATTATTATTGATCTTGCTTTTCCTCGGACCGCTTACCAAACACATTCCAATGGCTTGTCTGGCTGGCGTATTGATCATCGTATCCTATAATATGAGTGAGTGGCGTACGTTCCGTTCCTTGATGAAAAACCCGAAAAGCGACGTATCCGTCTTGTTGGTGACTTTCTTCCTGACGGTTATCTTTGATCTTACGATCGCTATCGAGATCGGTCTTTTGATCGCCATGTTATTCTTTATGCGCCGTGTGGCCGAGACCACGCATGTATCCGTCACCACGGATGAGATCGATCTTTCCGACGAGGGCGAGATTCATCATGACGAGGAAGTCCTCTCCCTGCCTAAAGGTGTAGAGGTATACGAGATCGATGGTCCGTTCTTTTTCGGCGTAGCGAATAAGTTCGACGGCATCATGAAAAGTATGGGAGATAAACCGAAAGTCCGCATCATCCGTATGCGTAAGGTTTCGTTCATAGATTCTACCGGTCTGCATAACTTGGAAAGTCTTTTCCGTCTTTCCGAGGCAGAGCATATCCATATGATACTTTCCGGGGTCAATGAACATGTACACCGTGTATTGACAAAATCCGGATTCGATAAGAAGATTGGCGCAGAAAATATTTGCAGTAATATCAATGAGGCGGTAGAGAAAGCGAAAGCTGCCGTACAAGACTAAGATACTATCAGACAGTGGGAGACGCAGCATGCTGCGTCTCTACAACTGGATATTTATTCCGGTAAATAATACCAGTCCTCTGGTAAGACAGCTTCCTTTATTTTACGGCTGGAAACCCCGACCTCCAAGGCCTCGCCCATATAATCCTCGAAATACAAAACACGTAATTCGTGGAAACCAGCGTCTAACGCTACCTTTCCTTTCGCTATACGAGCATTATGAGAGCCATCATTATCAACAATAGCTTTACCGTCTATAAATAGTTTGGAACCATCATCCGAATACGTATAAAAGCGATATACACCTTTTTCAGGGATATTTATCAACGTACGGAACTCATAAGCGAAATGATCCTTGGCCGGAGCCTCCTGAATAGAGATATTTTTCATCGTACCCTCTTTCACTTTTGTCCCGGAAGCGATCTGATCCGTATGTTTAAATTTACCTTCATAATAGGTATAAGCTACCCCGTGCTTTTTAGGTTTTACCGTTTTGGCGGGTAAGAATTCCATCGTTTCCTCATCCTTAGAGGTCAGGCCAGATGGATAATAATACGTATATTCCTTTCCGGACGGGGTACGAATCCATGAATCAAACTCAAACTTGCCCTCACGCAATTCAATGATACGGCCACCCCGCTCGAAATCTCCATAAGCGTCCCATCCGGATACACGCCCGAAAGCTAGCCCCACATTATTTAACATTCCTATATAATCGTTATCATGATCGTGCCCGGCGAAAGTAGCCATCACATCCTTCATTTCCACCAAGGAAGCGAAGAAGCCCGTGTTGATCTTGGGAGAGGCGATTCCCTCTTCTTTCTGTCCTAATGTAGTCTCCGCCCCAACGATCTCATTATATTCCAACAGAGGAATATGGAAAAAAGCCAAGGCTGGCAACGGTTTGCCGCCATTTTCCTTGGTATACTTTGCTCACGATACCAATGGATCTGGTCGAAATGAATCCAATCATACGTGCCATAATCCTTCAGCGTAGGATAATCATTGGAGTCGATACAATACAATAAGGCCGCCGGTTTCTTTCCATCCGAACTGTAGACCGGTATCACATAGTTTCCGGCTCCATGGATATCACCCGGTCCCTTCTCGCCCATAAAATAAGGTGATTTACTAAGCATGGCATAAATCTCGTCCTTGGGGACGATCTCCGCGTCATGATTTCCCATCATGACCGTAAACGGTATCTTGGCCTCCTCAAAGATCCCGATCACTGACTTCCATCCTTCCAAACCGGGGCTTGCTGTCACCACGTCGCCCGTCAGCATTGCCACATCCGGATTCTCCGCCTTTAATACGGATTGTATCGTAGCGACTGTCTTTGCGCATTTAGGCGATTTCTGATCCCAATGAATGTCTGTAAATTGGACGATCTTGAATTTCCCATCCTTGAAAGCAAGCTGTTTTTGTGCGAATAAGCTCATCGGGGCGCAAAAGCACAACAAGGCTATCGCTAATAAAAAAGTCTTTTTCATGTTCTTCGATTTAGTAATTGGGGGCTAAGTTATAAAAAAAAGAGAGCGATGTATAAAAACAGGCTCTCTTCCTTATGTTAAATGCCACAATGAA
>OGMU01000949.1_pt1 | contig 9864 bp, 10 predicted proteins | sample 1573331 | NCBI WGS metagenome assembly OGMU01 (sample SAMEA2581990, study PRJEB24529) | metagenome | biome: Human gut stool | place: China | collected 2011
AACGTTCAAGGAAGTATTTTCGAGAAAGCCGGCAAAGAATTCAACGTTGACCCGGTTCTTCTTTACAGCATTGCTGTTGTTGAAAGTGCTGTCGATGCGCCTAATCAACGGGGATACATTCAACCGTCGCCTTGGACGCTTCGAACGAGTAAACCTTATTACGCGAAATCGCGTCAAGAAGCCGAAGAACAATTGAATCGGCTTCTCAAAACAACGAGGAGCATAGACGTAGGAATGATGCAGGTGAATACGCGATGGCATGGCCATCGTGTCAAGGAGCCAAAGGATTTGTTGGATCCTCTGACGAATGTTCGAGTCGCCGCGCAGATTCTTTCTGAACAAATTGCTCGGCATCCGCACGACGCTGCCTTAGCTATCGGCAATTACCACAGCTCTCGCCCTGATCGAGCTCGGTGGTATGCCAGACACGTGCTTCGGTTGTACACCAACTTGAAGACCCAGAGGCGTTGAAATACGATGAGTCAGTTTTCTCAGAAAAACATGGGCGGCAACATTCGGTCGCTATTGGCCATCAACTCTACAGAACTTCCGAAGCTTCAACCCATCGAGGCGCTTTTATGGTCGGCAGTAAAAAACGCATTGGTGAATGTTGACGGCCTGATCGTTGAGTTGGAATGGCTAGGGCTTGGTGCACAGCTGTCCAATATCTTAAAGAGCGCCAATGCTGAGGTGATCGGCAAGTTATCCGAAACGGCCATCTGCAGCTTCAGATCCGAGATCGGCGAAGAGAGCTTTCTCACGCATTTCGGTCGTCATGAAGAATGGCACACGCTTCAAGCCGACGTTCGAATCAATTACTTTCGAGCAAGGTTCGCCTCGATCTACTGGTGCTCCGTTCGCGACTTCGCGGTTAAAAGCAAGCGCGATTGCATGTCGATCTTTCATTTGCCATGGAGCTTGATTGAGGTGCTTTCTGAATCGAGCACATCGCAAATCATCGACTTCTGTCATGGGTATCCTCTTTTGCAAAGATTCCGATTGATGTGCAGTCCCGAAGACTGTGTGAGGATCGCCAACGTCGTGAATCGAGAGATGGATCCAACTCAACAATATCGTCTATTGCTTGCAAGCAAGATGGTTAAGACGAATCACTGTGTGAATGCTTGTGGATTGATGTGAGATAGAAATGACTGAAGCCAAAGTTGATCGCACGACTGCTGAACGAATTGCCATGATGATTCGGGAAGGTATGCCGATTGAAGAGATAGCCGACATTGAAAACATCCCACCACGTCTCGTTGCGGTGCTTGAGCATTCGATTGCCCTTCGTGAAGGCGAGGGAACGAAGCTCGAACGTTTGATGGACTTGCTCAAAGAAAATACTCTGTTGAGTCAGAGCAATATCGAATTAAAAGATTACGCCGCAAAGCAGTTGGGGAAGTGGCTCGTCCAAGCAGGTATGCAGCCTGGACAAATTCATATTTGCACGGGCTTGTCGATACACAAATGTCGACATCTCTATCAGCAGGTTCGGGCGGCCTTCGATACGGAAGAGGCTTTCATTCCGATGCCGCAGACATTCATCTCGCGTCTGGTGATGTCGATCTTCGCCTCACACTATCTCTACCTTCAATCGCAATCGGATACGCGGTCGATTCAATTGCCGAACGTGGTGGTTGCTTGGTCGAGAACGGTCGATGAAGTCATCAATTCGCGATTGGATGAATTAGCCGGATTCGATCGTAAGCTCATTTCGTTGGGCTCTTTGTTTGACACGGCCCGGTGTCTGCGAGAAGTTGGAATGCGCCCTGGTGAAAAATTGTCATGTACCGACGGTAAACGTGTTCGAAAGATTGCTCGAAGCCGCTGCGAACAATGCGGGAGCTATTACGTTTGGTGTGTGACTGCACGCCGACATAAGGCAAGCCGGTGTTGCTTCTGTGAACTGCTTTCTGAGTCGACTGCAGATAAAGGAAAGAAGCTCATGAAGCGCAAATTGCCGGGTGAAACAGAGGCAATGCAGTAGGTGAGGAGCAGCCATCTGCAGAAGAGGCAGAAAACAGGGAGGACGCCTAGTGCGACAGGGGGCTTCCTATGTAGGAGCGCCGCTCTTTTCTGTCTTCTCGAACAACATGTCCGCTCCTCACGTGAGGAGTGACGACGTTGGATAAAGGATTTTCATCTTTGGCTTTGACTCTGGGAGAGGGGAAAGGAAGGTCAGGGTGCTATGAGGAGCAGGACTCTTCAGGCGAACTCTGCTGAGTCCCCGTGAGGAGCGAAAGCTCTCGTGGAGCTGGAAATTCAGTTTTTTCCCTTTGAGCGAGAGGAGAAGTTGTCAATGAGGAGCACTACTTTTTACCGAAGCTGAAATTCTATGAGGAGCATGCCCCCGCTCCTCATAAGGATAGTGAATATTAGGAGAAAACCATGCAGACATTTCCACGGGAACCGGAAGACATAGAGCCCGTTTCCACGCTTTGGGAGGACAACTGTTCCTTCACGACGGAGGATGGGGCGGCTGAGCTGACGCAGGTTCGGATTGCCCGGACGCTCTACGTGGACAAGTTAAGAATGCTCAATGCATTGGCCGTGATGCAGGCTTCGATTGCTTGTAGGGCCGTTCGCACCTGCGACATGTATTTTGATTGGATGAAGAAGAGACGGGGAACAGACAAAGAGACGTATCTGAGACCCCGCGTGCGAATTGACAGCCGGTACTTCACAGTGGAGATGGCATGGGTGCGGCGATTATCGAAGTCCAAACCTTCATCTCAGAATGCCAGGTCTCAAACAAACGATTCAAAAGTGGGACGGGCATTTACGATTAAAACGGAAAGCGGGATGCTGGATGTGTTCACTTGGTACAAGTACATCAAGAAAGGCGTCAAGGATCGCTATTCGAACAGCATCTTTGAAAAGGAACCTATTTGGGTTCAAAAGCTCGGTCCGGAAATCGAAGATCGGTTTGAACTTTTGAGAAAAGAACAGAAAACGTTGACGGCAATGAAACGGTTGATTGGAACGCTTGATTCGCTTCAGGCCAAGCAGTTCGATGAACGCGTGATGGCGGCATTGCAGGCTTGGAATGAAGGGCAGCCGCTTAAGGCTCTGTATTCGCCAAAGATCGTTTTGGATTCGTCCGCCGAAGATTCATGATCTTTCATTAAAGGACCCTCAGATGACTGAAGTTAGCTTTGACAAGCTGTGTGATTCGAAAATCGACATCCCCGTTTTGCCGGAAGGATGCTCCATGACGAAGGCAATTCGTGATGCGCACTTTCGCATTGCTCACATTACGCGTGATCAGTATGGGAATTTCCATGAACGCCTAGGGTGGCTTGTGACTGATGTGACGTGTCACGATGATTCACGCGTTTGCATCCAGTACGACAACACGCAAGTCTTCATTGACGTTCCTGCCATTGAAATCGCGATCCTGAGTTGTCGCGAAAAGGGTCGCTGATGGATAAGAAGTATCCCAATGACATTAGGCATCGCGCATCGGAGCTATTCGAATCCGGGCATGGCTACAAAGCCACGGCCACTATCCTTGGATTGCCAACTGCGACGGTTCGCGATTGGAAACGTCGTTGGGCAAAAGGAGAGTTTACTCTTTGCCGTCAAACCTTAGCCGAGATTTTGCGGGACGTCATGCTTGAAAACAATGAGCGATTCATTTGGAGTCGAAAGACGTCATTGCTTATCGAAACCTATCGTCGGTTTTCCGGCAGCGAAGCCAGTGCTCGATACAGCACGAATCGCGTAATGAGTGGGCTTCAGTCGTCTGATTTGTTTGTCCGCTTGCCATTTCAAATCATCAGTGATTCGCACGAGTATCCGGTTTACAAGCTCGTGCCAAAGCTCGACTTCGAATTGATTTGATTACCTTGGTTTCCGATGAGTCTTCATTTAGTCAACACCACCTTCATTCTCTATCGAGATGAGGAGGTGGATAAATTCATTCACGATATAACGGTTTGGTTCAACGCCGCCGTTTCCACGACTCCGCCGTGGATTGAATCGCATCACGGTTCGGGATATGTTGGAGAGGATCACGTTGATCGGTTTGATCGGTCGCCCTTCGGAACAGTATGGGCCTTTTGGGGACGGCGAAAGCAGCCGAGCAATCGAAAGAATCGTGTTCCTCCGTTCTGTCTGAAGGTTGCCGTCGCCCGTTGTTTGGGGCAGGCCGCCATATCAGTGACCGTCGGCAACGGATTTCGAGTTCCGTTTGCGATTTCTGCTCATAAGCTGATCGAAGAATGGGTGAGCAGATACCAGTACGTGGATCATTGGGATGTGCGCGCTTTGATGTTCGAACGTGCACGATTTGAATGCACGTTGCATCCTCTTTCTCCATCCGGCGAGCGTTGGCATGGTGATTGCGTCTTTTCCAACATTCTGACTCAGAGGGTGTTGGAAGAAACAGATTATCGGGTGCTGGAGTACGTGGCCATGACGGCCCAACGGCAAAGGCTACCCGTAGGCATGGTTCTCCATGACGAATTGGTGAAGGTAGTTCCGGCTGAGTTGCGTAACGATACATATCGTGGCCGCTTGAGTTACATGTCCTGTTGCGATGTTCCACTTACGGGGGTGTACGGCTATTGTGAACAGAAGACGTTAGATGATTTCATGTCGGGCGTCTCGAAGCGTCTGTCGATCACGTACTTGATGTCAGGGGCTGAAGAGATAGCCAAGACCTACAACCTTCAGTTCGGACGTGATCGGATGAGCGTCAAAGGCAAACGGAAGTACTTTGCCCTGATGCGTGACAGGACGAGGTTCTGCATTCAGAATGCGAAGATGACTTCGTATCTGGAAAATGGAATGTTCAATGGTGGGGTGGAGGACTTTGATCGCACGAGCGATGAGTTCGCGCACGCTTATCACGTCACAACGCCGGCATCCGAATTGGATGCAGAGCAAGTGGCCAAGAAGGAATCTTCATCCTCCTGTCAACTTAGCCGTGAGCACGTGGCGGTAGAGCTCAAGCCCTACGAGGAGACGGCGGACCTGCGCAAACCAAAGTTCGACAGACTGGCGTTTGCGCTCGCTGAAGGCGCATGGCCGTGCTTGTCCTTGACCGCAAGGATTTCGAAGGATGTCGACGTCGATGCGTCCTGCTTCTATGACGTGTTGGATGCGCGTCTGGCGGTTCTTGAACAAAAGGAGAGGCATCTTTTCCTACTCGAAGAGAATGAGGTTCTGGAACGTGAAAACGAGGCTTTGAAGGCACGTATAAGCGCCCTTGAGACCGAACTCTATGAGCGTTCTCAGGCTTATCAAGAGCAGAAGCGGCTCAACGACAGTCTTGCTGATGCATTGGTCCAAAAGGGTGAGGTGATGGCCGACGAACCGGCTCTGGATGCCGTGGCGACGTGGATCGTTGAACCGGAGCGCCAGATGAGCGTGCCGAACGCCCTGAGGGCTGCCGAGATTCTGAATCAGGGACGTCTTGTCGTGCTTCCGAGTGCGAAGAAGAGTGCGGAGGACGTTCCCGTTGAATGCCAGAGCGGAACCCGTTGTTTCCAACTGTTGATGCGTCTCACGAAGCTGTGGATGCCGGCATACCTGAGCGGGGGAGATGCGGCTGCCCGCAAGGTCTTCACTCCGAACACGTACAGCTCGCGGGAAAGCAACATCCTGCAAGGAACCAAGGAGCTGATTCGCTGTCGGACGTTCAACTACAAGGGGCAGGAGATGCCGATGCTCAAACACCTGTGCATAGGTGTGAAGCGGAATACCGCGCTGACGTTGAGAATCTATTTCGAATGCGTTCAAGACGAGGAAAAGATCGTAGTCGGCTGGTGCGGGGAGCACCTGCCCATCCTTTGAACCTTTGGTCATAGATGAGCGCAGAGGTAGCAGGAGGGACCGCCAACCCTTCCTTTGGCCACTTAAAGCCTCGTCAGAGGCTCAAAACGTATGACAAAGCACAGCAAACCAAAACGCCACAAGCATTACCGCGCAAAGCCCGTGTACGGCATCCCACCGATCCTGCTCAGGACGGAAAACGCCGAGGATCAAGTCAAAAACTTGGAGCGGGCTAGTCGCGATGCTCTGCTCAAGTTCCATTTCGGAACGGCGGACGAGAAGGAATTCTCGATGATTTTGCGAGCGCTGGTCGTCATCCATCGTCTCACGAACGCCTTCGAAGAGGAGGCGGAGCTTCGTGAGCCGATCACCAAGGCCATCGTGGCTTTGCTGGAAATGCAGATTCTCTGGGAGCGGGGCGAGGGCTTCGACTCGGATCGTTTGGCGCTCCTCGAGGACGCCTTTGAGCCGGGGTTCGAGGTCCTGAAGAAGTCCACAATCTTCGACACGCTCGAAGCCCTGAGCTACTTCGATTCAAACTATCAGGAAGTGATGGGGAATCTGCGCAGGTACGTTCGGCAGGGACTGGATGAGGGGGATGAATCATTGGCCGAAGTGGCCAGGAAGGGGGCGCTATGAAGGGGTTTGCGAAAATGGCTCGGCATAAGGGACCGTTTGCGGCCATTCGCCAGATGCAGAGATCATCGCCAGAAGCGATCACCGTAACGCGGGAGCGCTTGACAACACGGTACACTCGGCTTTATCTCGGCACGGCTTCGGACGAGGATTTCAGTGTCGTGGCGACCTACCTGCTCTACGGTTACGTGCTTGCCGAGAACTTCGAGGCGGTTGAGCAGGATTCTTTTGCGGAAGCCATTCGGGAGCTTCGAACCGTCAAGCAAGAAATGGTGGCGGGGATGATCGACAAGGTTCGCCTGGACGCCGTAAGCGAGCGATTTGAGGTCGCGACAGCCATGGTCTTCGACTTGAAGATCCGCGAGCAGGAGCTTCTTCGCGAGCATGTGAAGAAAAAGGGACTGGCGATGCTCAATGCCATCCAACGCGAACCGTGACCTGCCTCACCCAAGCCCATAAAACAAAGCCCCGTTCGTCATGATCACGTTCGGGGCGTTTCGTTTTGCGAGATTGCGTTGGCTGCTACCTGGCAGTAACCGTGCAACATTCCTTGTCGCTGGTTGGGGTTTCTGCCTTGGCAGAGGCGACTTCCTTCGGAGAGGTCGGCATGTCCTTCACGCGGATTGAGGCCATGACCTCGGGCTTCGGCTGGAAATTCGCTTTGGAAGCAGTCGGAGTTGCTGTGGCGGGCGCAGCCGTGACAGCTTCAGGAGCAACCGTTGAGGCAGGAGCCTTGGGAGTGATCGGCTCAACCTTCTCGATCACTTTATGAACTGGGCGGTCTTGCAGGATCTTCCGTCCCGGATGCTCAACCTTGGGAGCAGGGGACTTCGGAGCCTTCTTGGCTGCAGGCGCGGCGGTCTTGACAGGCTTTTTCCTGGCATAGATGCTCCGGTCCACCTTTTTCAGCGCGTAGACGCTTCTATCCTTGCTGTCGCGAGCTACCTGAGCCTTCTTCTTGACCACTTCGGCCTCCGCTTTTGCCTTGCGTTCGGCTTCAAGCAGACGTTCGTTTTCCAGTTCAGCGAGGCGCTTGGCTTCAAGAGCCGCCGCATCAGCTTCATAATGTTCGTTCCAGAGCACGTGGGCGGCCATGTTCTTGCGAACGGCAGCACCGCCTCGGCTTTCGCCGTAGAACTCTACTGAGGCATCACGGTTATGAACGCGGTCGAGCGTCTTTTCATGTTCAATGATGACGGGATCGGATTGGATGACGACGGGCGGATTGGAACAGCCTGCCAGAGTGAGGGCGACGCAAGCAAGAGCGGCGGCACTAAAAGGTTTGAGCATGATGGTGAATCCTTTTGCAAAATGGATTCGTTGACTCTACGGCGGAGCTCTGTTTGGGATGTCGCGGGCGAAAGCGAAAAATGCTTTCTGTTCTGTCAGAACAAAGAAAAGCCGCCTTTCCGAAGAAAAGCGGCCAAAGGTTTTCCAGTCTACTCGTGTGTTACTTTCGATTGGTGAAAACCACTACTCCCGCAATGGTCAGGACAGCGCTCAACTCAACCGAAAAGTCAATCGAGAGGTTGATTTCGATCTCGCCCATGAGGCATAATTGCCCTAACACAATGAGGAAGCCGGCAAGCGATGGTGTAAAGCGCAAGTCTCCTCTGTCGTGCAACGGCCCCAACTTCCACATCGGGGCCGTTTTTTCGTTTCTGAACCCCGCATGCCAGAGATGGTTGCGGGGGCTTGGGCCTTCCGACGATGCGACCCAACAGAGACCGGAACGAATTGTACTGGAGGCAGAACGGGAATGCCGTCATCTGGGGCGTAGCATGACCTCCTCAATCGCCGAGGGACTAAGGATGGAAAGAAAAGAGCGGCAGAGGACGCCCCTTGCGGGACGCCCTCCTCAAGCTTTGCGACGTTAGTCGCGCTCAGATCAACCGAGGAGCTTGATTACCGCTGAAATGAGTAGCGTCAAGACAGCCGAAGCGAATCGGAATCGAAGGCAAAATTTCGCCTTGACACCTTTTCGCCCAGCCTCCAACTGTGCTACTATCTCTGCGGAGTTTGGCGAGACTTTTTCGCTGTGCATCGCCTTACCTCCCAAAAGAGCAAAAAGCCCATACCGTTGGCGCGGTTGGGCTTTTCGCATATTGGCCGCGGCACAATTGCTCGCGGTCATGACGGCCATCGCCGCCAATTCTTTCCGACCCAATCCAACGCTCCGTGGAGGCAGGCGAGCTTTGTCTGCTCACCCCGCAGAACAAATTCTAGCGGAGCCGACCAGTCGGCGTATGTTTCAGAACCTAACTCGAACGGCCAAGGAGAACTCTTCTTGGCCACTTTTTTTTCGAGAATCCGCCCAAAATGCACGCCAAGTGGGAAAAGTTGCTTTCTAGCGTGCCACTTGTCAACTTCGTTGACCGTAAAGTCGCGATAACTTCACTGAATTATCCGATTTGCCATGCAACGTTCTGATGCACTTAACGAGTGGATTGCTAAACATTCAACAAGCGAAGGCTTGATTGAGGATTTGCCAAACCTTTCGCCTTCTCTCAAGAAGGAGTTGTTGCGCGAAGCCTTGGAGCTGAACATTGACATCCGCCAAAACTATGAGAATCGCGATGGTTCAGTCAAAGCCATTCGTGACCAGATAGCCTTGGTAGCGTATTGCAAAACGAAGGAGGTGTTCGGAAATGTCAGTTTGGACATTCCACTGTTGAACTCCACCAATACGCTGTCCTTCAATATCTTGGACAATTCAAGTCTTTTTGGCGTTTTCATCCCGAATATCCAAGAACGACGCTATTTCCGTAATGAGGTTCTTGCTTGCCGCAAGAATGTCGCCATTGAATACACAGGCGAAGCCTTGTATCAGTTTGATTGGGACGTCTTTCATATGCTCATCACCTTGGCGCAGGGTGACTTCAGCAAGGCTCATACCACGACTCCAAGCGAAATCCTGCATCGTTTAGGTTTAACGGCGGGAGGCGAAAATTATGCACGCCTTGAGCAAACGATGATTCGCCTTTACGAGACGGGGTTGTACATTCATCGTTTAGACGATGATGGTCAGGATGTTGTGGTGGTGGGGCGTAAGATGGCGGCACTCTCTCCGTCACAAAGAAATTACAAGACGATGCGGCTGATCCAAAATTATTCGTGGTTCCGTGGCTTAGAAATCAGCTTTGAGTTGGATCCCCAGATTCGCTCCCTTGTAGGCCACAACGAATACGGACTGATTGACTGGGAGAGTCGGAAGAAATTACAAAAAAACGATCTGGCCAAAAAGCTGCAGGCTCTGTTTTCTGGCCACGAAAACATGCAAAATCACTCGTTGCGCAAGTTAAAGGAGTGGAGCGGTCTGAGCTCTGATTTGAATGAATTTTCCAAACAACTCAGAAGAGCCCTGAATGAACTCATTCGTTATGACATCATTCATTCATACTGGATGTACAAACCAACGCGTGGTGAGATGGAGAAACGCTATCTTCGGAT
>OGMU01000954.1_pt1 | contig 9778 bp, 7 predicted proteins | sample 1573331 | NCBI WGS metagenome assembly OGMU01 (sample SAMEA2581990, study PRJEB24529) | metagenome | biome: Human gut stool | place: China | collected 2011
CCCATGCCACTGATGCCCATATATAAAGGCATGCCCGGGGCTTCCATGCTCGCTGAGGTCCTTTTACAGAAGTACGAATATCATGTCCCGTTCTACCGACAAGTGAAACAGCTGGAACATCTGGGTGTGAAACTGTCCAGAAACACATTGGACGGCTGGTTCAGACCGGTCTGCGAACTTCTCAGACCACTTTATCTGGAACTCAGGAAGAAAGTACTGGCCGCAGATTACCTCCAGGTTGACGAGACCACGCTTCCGGTTATAAACCATGAGAGGCATAAAGCCGCAAAAGAATACATCTGGATAGTCCGAGCGGCTGTGCCGCGTCTGCTCTTCTTCCATTACGACAACGGATCGCGTTCACAAAAAGTTGCGGTCAGGCTTTTGAAAAACTTCAAAGGATATCTCCAAAGTGACGGCCATCCTATTTATGACGCCTTTGAGGATAGAGAGGACGTGTGCCTGTGTGGCTGTCTCGCACATATCCGCAGGCATATAGAGCTGTGCAAGGAAGAAAATCCGGAATATGCCATGCAGGGACTCAAATTTATCCAGGATATGTATAATGTGGAATACATGGCGGATAAACAGGAACTCCCGTATGAAAAACGTGCTGAATTACGTCAACGTCTATCCGAGCCGATACTTGACAGCTTTGAACTTTGGCTTAAAAACACATACCCTAAAGTTCTAAAACGAAGTCTTATAGGGAAAGCCATAGCCTATGCCTACTCCCTGCTGCCAAGAATGAAACCGTATCTCCATGACGGAAGAATCTTTATAGACAACAACCGCTGTGAGAATGCCCTGAGGCCACTGGTCATATCAAGAAAGAACATGCTGTTCTGCGGAAATCACGAAGCTGCTGAGAATACGGCTATAATCTGCTCCTTGCTTGGCTCATGTAAGGAACGTGGTGTCAACCCCAGAGAGTGGCTGAATGATGTGATCAGTAAACTCCCCTATTATCTGGCACCCAAATCAGACAGAGACCTGAAGGAACTGCTACCGGATGTATGGAGAAAATAATCGGGACAGTTCCGGGAAAATGCAGGAAAAAACGGGAAAAAGCGAGATTGACACTCAATAACAACCCTGAGATAAGTTGGCATATGAAAAAATCGAGACGCACTTACAATGGAGTGCACCTCAATAAAAAATCGAATACACAAGATGTAGTTGAGCAGTCGCTTACAAATTATGGATACTGCCCAATATACGTAAGAAATGGACCATGCCACTGGCCAATTGGGCTACCATCTCGCAACAACTGGCTATAAAGTTTGGAAACCGGTTTAAATTATTGTAATTTTACGCTCGTCGGGACGGGTGGTCCCGCCCCTTGGCGCTGGCCGTTCCCCGACCGATGAGTTTTCTAGAGATAAATAATGCGTGACACAGTTTATTTTACACTACCTGATTCCGTATCTGCGACACTTCTCCCCACACAGGTTTCCATGTTTCATCGAAAGTTGAAGCCCCGGCTTCCACAAGTGTAAAACCATTCATCAAGCCCGGGTCACCCACCAATTCCAAGCCCAGTTTCGATGGATTAACCACGGCTTTCTCTTTGTAAAACAACTGATAGACCGGCTCTCCCAAAGCATTTACGGTAAACTTAAGACGGAGATTTCCATCAGGCGAAGTGATACCTTCGGCCATCGCCACCTTTCCTACTACCACGAAAAGCAGAAAGCAAATCCACTTCACAGATGCATAATGCATGTTCTTCATATTTTTTTATTAATGGTTTCTAAATCTATCATTACTGTTTAGGAGTCAACTTCAGCAACACGACACCGTGTGCAGGAATATCAAACTGCATCTTATCCTTGGTACTTCCGATGTCCTTATGTTTCCATAAGTCGCGTACTTTGTATTCTTTCTCCCAGAAGCGGACATCTGCAAAAGAGAGGTTTTCTTTCTGCAAAACGGTTTCCACATTCCAGGGTTGTTCATCGCGGTTAAAGAAACATACTGCGGCTTCACCATTGGACAACTGCTTCACCCAAATTTCATGCTCACCCACTTTCATGTATCGTCCACCTTGTTTGCCAAGCTTGTCCTGATTCACTGCAATCACTTCTTTATTTGTCAAAATTCCAAGTGTCTCCTTGTCCATTTTACGAATATCATTACCCGCGAGCAAAGGGGCAGCAAGCATACACCACATCGTGAAATGAGAGCGATTCTCTTCCATCGTCAGCACACCATTACCCACCTGAAGCATGTCCGGGTCGTTCCAATGTCCCGGTCCGGCGTATTTGTGCAAGTCGGCATTCTTGTCAATGATTTCTACGACACCGCATCCTCCCCAATAATTAATACCTTTAAAAGCATTGATAATGTCACCGGTAGTCCTCCAAAGATGTCCGATGCCTTTTGCCCATGTCCAAGGCTGGCTGTTTCCCCACTCGCAAATAGAGAATACGATAGGACGCCCGGAAGCCTTCAGGGCATCACTCATTGTTTTGTAGGCAGCTTGAGGATTCTGGCCTTCATCAAAACACCAGTCATACTTCAAATAATCCACTCCCCATTCCGCATAAGTGCGTGCATCCTGAAACTGATAGCCACGGCTTCCCGGTCGTCCGGCACAAGTCAGCGTTCCCGCACATGAATAAATACCGAATTTAAGTCCTTTGGAGTGTATGTAATCTGCCAAAGCCTTGATGCCGGAAGGAAAATTCTTTTCATCAACCAGAATGTTTCCTTCATTATCGCGGCCTACCTGCCAACAATCATCTATATTGAGATACTCATATCCTGCATCCTTCATGCCGGTAGACACCATCAAGTCTGCAATCTCACGAATCTGTTTTTCATTAATGTTACAACTGAAGCAATTCCAACTATTCCACCCCATAGGAGGAGTCAAAGCCAAAGAATCGGTACTGTTTGCACGGGCAGAAATGACAGTGCAAACTACAAATAATAAACATAAAAATCTTTTTTTCATAATACAATTGTTTTTCAAGGAATAATTAAATATTTCAAGTTTCGCAAGTTACCTTTGCGCTTTCAAAACAATCTCAACGCTCTTCCTCCGAGAGAGAGCATTAAGATACAACAGTTCATCAACAATCTGAAAAATTTGAGAAACTTCAGTTATTATAAAACACAAAATCAATGGTTCCTTAAATATCAGATTATCGGTCTTATAAAACCACTATCGCAATGATGCTATATCAATCACCAACCGGCTATCATCCGTGATGTGTGTAGTAGTAAACTTTACTTTATCATCCAGCCTTACCTTAATCTCTACTGTAGCATTGCCAAGGATAGTACCTGCCTTGTTGTCCAGTAGAATTTCAAAGTTCAGTGTCGACTTGTTCGTCACTTTCACCAGAGCCTGATTGCCTTTCACCTCCTTCACTTCATAAGAGAGGCACGCCTTGACCAGAGATAGCAGGTTCTTCTCAGAGCCTATCAGTATATCCCCGAACTTCACTACCGAACGCCCGGCAAGGAGAGCTTCTTTCACTCCTTCCTGAGAACGTTCTTTGGCAAATACAATCGTCATCGGTCCACTTTGTTTGTCCGTACGATACGTTTGCTTATAAACGCCATGTATATCGGTATTTCCCATATATGTCAGGCCGTATTCCTTACAGTAATTAAAAGCTTTCGGATAGTACTCAAAGCCGTTCACCACCTCTATTCCATGTATTTTTTTTTGCTTAATCAAATCTTTATGGACATTATATAAAGTGCTTGTGTCGTTAGGCCACCCCGGATGATTCCACATAATGAAGGCCCCTTGCTCCAAAGCGTTGTCAACAGCTCTCAGAGGATCTTCCACGTCCAGTGCATTGGCATCCGTCAAGAAGAGAGCATTGATGTGCCCTATCGGCTTGGAACGGGGTATCTCGGCTCCCTGAATTACTATCAGATTGGAAGCTTTCTCTACAGTCTTTGCCCTTTTGTAAGATTCGTTATGGTCGGCCTTGATATAGTCTTTATTGGGGCGATATTCTATATGGTCGGTAATGGCTATCACATCCAGCCCGCGAATAGCAGCTTCCCACACCCGATTTTCAGGTTTTATATCTCCATCGGAGAAGATGGTGTGGGTATGAAAATCACACTTCAGAGTTTTATATCCTTCCACATCGGGGATATAAATATATTCGCCCGAATAAGGCTGCTGTGCTTCCGGTACCTTCACTACTTCCAGGCCCTGCAACTGTGCAGAGCCCCGAAGTGTGAAAGCCGATAAAAAAACCAAAGATAAAATTAACTTTTTCATTCGTCTCTCTATTTTATAGTTTGCTATTTTGCAGGAGTAATCTTCACGAAGGTGACACCGTGATAGGGAACTTCCGTCCGGAAGATGCCGTTCACCTCTCCCAAGTCTTTCTGTCGCCACAAGTCACGAACCATTGCTTTTCCTTCAATGCCAAGCTGTTTCAAATCAAAATCAAAAGCATACTCTCTCATCTGCATAGCTTCAGCATCCTCCTGATCCCAAAGAATGAAATAAGGGTCTACATGGAAGAAGCCCACCGCATAAGAACCGTCGTACAGTTTTTTACTCCATACTTGGCCGTTCTCTACCATCATCTTCTTGGCGGGAGCCACCATGGGGTCTTGGCTGACTGCTATCACTTCGTTGTTGGTCAGCAGATTCAGCGTAAAATCGTCCATATTTGCCATGTCGCAACCTATGAGTAAAGGAGAAGAAAGAAGGCACCACAAAGAAATATGAGAGTACTGTTCGTCTGCCGTAAGATATGAATCGTGCACTCTGCTTCCCCAGCCTTGACCAAGCTTGCCAACAACCAGCATGTCGGGGTCATTGTTTCTGCCCGGAGCCGTAGCATCCGCACAAACATCCTGGAAAGTACCTATAGCTGTCACAACATTCCATTCGTCCGTGATGTCGCGAGTAGTGCGCCATTGGTTTCCTCCTGCTTCCGGTGCCCAGTTCCACACATTGGGAGCGCCATAACCCACACAGTAAACAATGTCACGGTTCACCTTATCCAATGCCTTGCGCATCACGATATAGGGTTCCTGAATAGTCTTCTCTTCCGAATCTTTTTCTATCTCCAAATATCCGCAATAGTCATATTTCAAATAATCCACTCCCCAGCGTTCCCATGTCTTGGCATCAATTTCTTCGTGCTGGTAGCTGCCCACATGTCCGCCACAAGTGATATGTCCCGGTGAGGAATAAATACCGAACTTCAAGCCCAATCCATGAATATAGTCTGTCAATGCCTTGAAATCGGGGAATTTATCGTTTGAAAGTATCTCGCCCTGCTTGGTACGCGCCGCAGCTTCCCAACCATCATCTATATTCACGTATTCCCATCCGTAGGCATGCAGTTTTTCGTTCATCATGCGGGCTGCGTCACGCACTTTCTCGTCGTTCACAGAAAGCCCCCAACAGTTCCAACTGTTCCATCCCATAGAAGGAGTCAAGGCTATGGCATCCCCTATTTTAACAGTTACCTCTTTCTGGGCCGTACCTTTGTCATTGGTGGCTTTGAGCGTTACCTTATACTCTCCCTCTACTGTGGCTTTACCCGTAATGCGACCGGTAACAGCATCCAATTTCACACCAGCCGGAAGCCCTTCGGCCTCAAACTTCATGGGGCGGTTGCCGGTAGCCATCACGGACCATAGAAACGGATTACCCGGACGTGCGCCATAGACCAGCGGATTGTTGATGACCGGACTTTCGGGAGCAGGAGGCGTAAGGATATACTTCTCTTTTGCCACCGGTTTTGCCCACGCAGGAACAGGTTTCACATCGCCACGGGTCGTTATCTTCACATTGAGCCAGTCGGCATGGTCGTACATAATGCCGTCACCACATTCTTCTACCAATAGCAGCACTTTGTCCACCCCTTTCAGGTTTACATTAAACTCTTTTACAGGATCTCCTTTCTGCATCACTCCACTCTTCCAGAGTTCCTTCTTGTCACCGAGAATCTTGAACTGAAGTTTGCCTGCAAACAAGTTCTTGTCATCAGCTCCTGCCAAACCGGAGATAGAAACAAATCGTACAGCAGGCGGCTGATGGAATGGGCACCAAGTCCACGTTCATAAACAACTCCATTCACTGTAAGCGGGGTATGTACTACGGAACGGTTGACTTCAAGCATTCCCCAGTCCTGAACATAACAGGAATCTTGACCGAATTCATCCAGCCACACTTCTTTAGTAGGCCCGTTGTCGCAAGACTGCAAGCTCCAAGCCCCCATCAACATTGCAGCCATAAGTGCTGCACATTTTTTAATTTTCATTTCTTTGTGTTTTTTGTAAAATCAAGTGAGATTATACTCACCTGCAAAATCCAATTTATTGTAAATAATCCCTACCAACATACGATATTTTTAAAAAGCCCCTCTAGGGCACACTCTGAGAGGGGCTATAATCAGTATACGACTGAATAGGGTTCACTTCGGAACACAATTCGCGAATCCCCAAAAACGGCCATTATCCGTAATGTTCAATTACCACATCAATCAATCGCCTTTTCTACAAATACGAATATTATCGAATGCAAAATTACGGGCTATCTCAGGATCTATCTCCAAACGCATATTGAAGCTTGTGTACGAACCTGGATGGTAGTCCGGATAATCCTCTGACAAATATACATTAAACGGCAACGTAATTGTCTCCCAACGGTTGAAGTTCTGTATATTAAAGTCTGTAGCAACCCAATCGCATGTGGGAGCAGCCCAATAAAGATAATTACAGAACCTTATTCTGTCCTTGATGAATTGATTGGATGTGCGGAATTCACATTTCACCACATAATTCTTACATGATTCAAGTCCTAACATATCATCAGTATAAGGTATATCGCCTCTTTCTGCAATATACCACCAAGAGCTATATTCAGATTTATCATCTATTCTCAAGAAGTTACCGCTCAACCGTTGTGGATCTTTCTCATCAGTCACCACATTTGTCATAGAACTGGGCAAATATTCGTCAAAGTCCATAATCATAAAATCACAATCGTAGTAACGTCCGGGGCATACCGCCTCAACATTATACTTCACCCCTTTCACTTTAATTTTTATGTTCTTATCTACATCAACCGGTACTTTAGCAGTCAGATAATTATTAGCCGATTTAATGACCGGAGATACCTTTCCATTGAAATCGACAACAGCATTGAGCGAATCTATTTCATAGAGGTTGAAGAAATCTCCATAAATCATAATCGTATCACCCGGTGCCGTATATTCATTGAACATGCGGGAAAGCTTTAAATTGGGCGCTACCGTTTTAAAAGGAATTTCAAAACAACCGGCCGTATTATAAATACTTATTTTATCGGTTTTCTTGGTTGCCAGCTTTACCGGTATCTTTATAAACAGAATATCATCTTCTGTATATACCTCTTGCATATCCAGCTTAATGTCATCAATCAAAATAGAATCGATATTATGAACATCCAAACCGGTTCCATGAACAGCTATAAAATCCCCCAAAGCAGCTTCTTCAATGGTGGTATTCATATCAGCAATGGTGGTCACATTGGTCAGTTCAATAGGGAGTGCAACTCCGTCATCGTCAGAGCAAGATGTCCAAGAAATTCCCATAAGAAGAGCACCGACGAGATACATCTTCCTAAAACTCAATATCTTTTTCATTGTATTTTTCATCATATAGTTAATAAATAGGATTACCATCCGGGATTATTTTTCTCAATATAAGGGTTACCGTTAATTTCATCGGGCGGAAGGGGCATCAGCCAGTGCTTCTCCTCACGTCTCTTCAAATTACCGTTTTCATCCATACCGATAGCATTCATTACCGATAAATAAATACCCCAACGAATCAAGTCGGTACGACGATTCCCCTCAACTGCAAACTCTTTAGCACGCTCTTCCAAGATAAACGAACGGAAAGTTTCTTTCGTAAACGGAATCTTCTCATGACGCTTGCTTACCAGCGTACTATTGTTACGCTTATTCAACAATTCAATCTTAGAGAATGCATCTTGGGTAGGTCCATTCAATTCATTATCAGCTTCCGCATACAGTAACAGCACTTCTGCGTAACGCATAAAAGGCCAGTTAAAGTCTTTACGATTACCGTCAATTTCACCCGTCACTGCCGTAAACTTAGTAAAACGAGAACCGTAATAAGCACCATACGTAGGCTGGTCGGTCTTCTGATAAGCTCCAATACCCTGGTCGGCATACGGAGCCTCTTCACGGTTCACGTATACACTGTCACGCAACGGGTAGTAACGCCAGGTATAAATGCCCAGTTCTTCGTTATAAGAATCGGGGTAACGGTGCAGAATGCCCCATGTAATACGTTCATCTTTCCAATCATCGAACATCTGCAGCCAGTGATCGCGATAAGTATAATAACCAGAACCCAGAGTTCTATCCTCTTTCCAATAGCCGTAATACGATTCGCTGATATAGTTTCCGGCAAGATTATCCCCTTCGGGATAAGTCTGTAATGTAAACAGGAATTCCGGCCCGTTCTTATTGTCGATTTTCCATAATTCTTTCTGACTGGAAGCCAACACACACTCTCCTTCTGCAATCACTTCGGCTGCTTTCTCTTTGGCCAGTTTGTAATACTCCTGAGAATTGAACTCTTCATATCCCGGAAGACGAATCTTGTTATGCCAGATTTCCTGAGGCATCAATGCCGATTCTGTTCCATCCGGATTCGTAACCTTGCCGGGACCACCCTTTACCATGACTTTGCCACTCTCCATCGAAGCAGAACCAATCGTAGCATAGACTAAAGCCAACAGCGACTTGGCTGACGCACGAAATACATGCCCTTTCTTATAATCCGAGTCTGTACGAGGCATCAGCAACGTTTCAGCCTCCTTTAAATTGGCTATAATGTCCTCATACACTTCCTTGACGGAAGCTCTGGGCTGGTAACTGCTGTTACCTTCACCAATAGAAGTTTTAAACAAAGGAATACCACCAAAACGACGTACTAATTCAAACTCCGACCATGCCTTGAGAAAACGAAGTTCACCCAACGCATTATTCTTGGCTTTCTCAGGTACATTGGTCATCTTGTCAATCAGATAATAGTGGTAATTGGCACGATGAATGGCGGTTGAATAATATGCAAACACATTATTTATACTACCATTGTTATAAAAGTTACCGGTACCGGTTTCTTTAAAAGCCCAACCCGGCCCTGTCTGATAGTCATTATCATAATTAGTAGCAGAATCATAACTACCCCATTCAAACATCCAGGCCAACGGTTGGTAAGCGCCATTTACCAACAGTTCATACTCACCATCAGCAGACAAGTCTTCACCTGAAATAAATGTATATACTTCTTCATCCAACGTACAAGAAGTCATCAACATGGAGCCTAAGCCCAATGCCATTAATATATTCTTAAATTTCATAGTCATCATTATTTAAAATCCAATTTGAACACCAAAATTAAATGTACGGGCACTTGGATAAGAAGCCATATCCACACCTCTGCGTTTAGGGTCACTACCAAATGAATTCACATCAGGGTCCATCCAACTATAACCGGAAATTGTAAATAGATTGGAAACGCTGGCAACCAAATTAATACTCTCCACAAACTTCATCGGATGGCGGAAACGGTAGCTCAAGCTGACATTCTTGCAACGCAAGTAAGATCCATCCTCAATGTAACGGTCAGATGCCTTCATAGAACGTGTACTGGTTCTATTGGCACGCGGCCATTTGGCATTTGCCCTATTTTCGGCAGTCCAACGATTGTTATAAATAAAATAAGGCATATTATCCACGCTGGCCATATCAAATTACTTAAGATT
>OGMU01000969.1_pt1 | contig 9692 bp, 7 predicted proteins | sample 1573331 | NCBI WGS metagenome assembly OGMU01 (sample SAMEA2581990, study PRJEB24529) | metagenome | biome: Human gut stool | place: China | collected 2011
TGGAAACCTTGTATCAGCTATCTTTAGAAAGAATGCAATTAATAAACAGAAGCGTATCAAAGCAAATGCTAAAGAAATAGCAATGGGAAAAGGTAACGCAGCCACACTTGAACAAAAATATTGGGATGATAATTCTTTAGCTTATACTTTTGAAAATGGTGGTATATTACCAGATTTGGCTTATGTAGATAATAATGAAGTAATAAGAGATGACTTTGGTAATATTGAACAAGTACCTAATAGTAAACCAGGTACAGACAATCATTTGATAGATGCTTCTAATCTTGAATCTGTTCTATCTGATAAGATCAAAAGACCTGGTACAAACAAAACATTTGCGCAAGAAGGTAAAAAATTAGTTAATATGACTAAAGGAAGTAAAGGAAAAGATAGATTTGCTCGTAATGCTGATAAGTTAAATCAGATGAATGCAAATGCGATGTATGAACAATTGCTTACAGAACAAGAAGCAGTTAAAGCTAAAAAAGGCATTAAACCCAAAGTAAAAGGAATACCGGCATATGCCGATGGTAAATCTAGAAAACTGGGTAAAGAAATACCTTTATTGAGTGGTGAAGCCTTTGGTATTTATGCTGATGCTTTAAAAAAGTTCTTTACAGAACCAGCAAAAGCTACAACTGCCAATAGTGCAATGAATGAAGCATTCGACGTAAATAGTTTAAATCAACGAGGTGGTTTAGGTAGTAGAAAGTATTGGAATTCTACTAATTCTAGTATGACTGCAGCTCCTTATGGAGAAGCTGTACCTACACAAGGCGTAAACCCTATTACTGTGGAGACAATACCTGTAGGTGTAAATGAACCTATATATGACTTCCCTGAAGTATCATTGCCTGGTGCAGTTGCTGTATCAAAATCTACAAATACAGTTAAAACAGGTACTGCAAAATCTAAAATTCCTATCAATAAACCCGACGAAGTATTTCTTAAAGCGCCTGTTCCAGAATTATTACAAGCACCATCTTTGGGTATAGTAGCCAATAAACCTACTGCAGAAAAAATTAATGCAGGACTTCCAGCGGCTCCTAAACGTTCCAATACAAAAGACAAACCATCATTTGATAGTCTGTCTGGTTTATCTCCTATATTGTATAATTGGGTTCAGAGTAGACGTAGACCTGAAGTAGAAGATCAGGTTATTAATCCCTATACTGGGGCTATTAATAGAGCAATGGCTAGCCGTAAACTTAATATAGAACCCACTCTTGCAGCTAATAGAAGATCTAGAGCAATTGCTCGTAATAATATGGCTAGACTTAATCCTAATACTGGTATGAATTTAGCATATGGAAATCAATTAGCTACTGGGGAATATGCTCAGAATGCTTCAGTGTATGCTAATAGAGATAATGCTAACAATCAGTATTTAGGTGAATATGCTAATATGATGAACAATTTAGGTCAACAATATGTACAGAATACTGTACTTACTAATGACTTAAACGCTCGTAATAGAGCTGCTGCAAGAAATTTTGGTGCTACTGCTGCTGGTCAGTTAGGTCAATGGTCTCAGACTAAAGAAAAGATGCGTAATCAGGCACGTAGAGATCGTCAGATATTACCTTATTTACAGAATTTCTTAAGATACGGTACAGTAAATAGTTTAGTTGATAGTTTAACAGTATAATTATGGCAGTAAATAGATATGACAATCCTGCACAAGCTCAATTTATAGATACCTATGTTCCAATCCCTTTTGAACAATTATATACATTGGGTAAGCAGGCAAATGAAAGAGTTGACAAAGCTTTAGCAGATTATAGAACTGCTGCAAATACGTGGGCTGAATTTCGTTCTAGATCTATGAAAGATATGCAAACGTGGGATGCAGAAACTAGAGGTAAAGTACTTCCGATTATTGATCAAGCTGCTAAGAATCCAGAAGCAATAAAAAGTATGTAGATAGAGCTAAACTTTCTGCATTAAAACAGAATGCTGCCAATTTCGATGAATATGCAAAGCAAGTTCAAATTTTAATGTTGCACGACAAATATAATTCACTATGGCACGATAGAGATTTTACTAACTGGGATACTACTACTTCAGGATTATTTAATGAAGTTCCTTTAGCTTATTCTTCTATAAAAGACTTAACTAATGAATATGTAAATAATTTGAAGGATAGCTATCTTGGTAGAGAAGGTGGATTTATTTGGACCGGTGTTACAGGACAGCAAATTAAAGACATACTGGATGCTAATAGAAGTGGAATATTATCTACTCCACAAGCGCAAATGCATATGCAAACGTGGATGAGAAATCATCCTGGATCAACAGAAGAAGATGCAGCTAATGCTTTCATGCAAAGAGCTTATACAGATAATCAAGAATACATTCGTAAAAATCCCACCGTAGATCCTTATGCTACGCAAGCGTTGAAATATAAGCAAGCATTAGAAACCGCTAAATTAAAGAAGAAAGGTACAGAAAAAGAATCTGTAGATTACCCTGACGCTTATAAAAAGCTGTATAATGACGCAGTAGTATTTGAAAAACGTCAGTTAGAAAATAGTCCAGTATACTCACAAACTAGATTTGTAACTAACAAGTTCCAAGAAGCTGCATCAGCATTAATGGCTGGTGATATTACTCCGGAAGATTATAATTCCTTAGTAAAGGATTATGGAAAAGAAATGTCAGATGCAACTGCTAATGATATTGCTAACCTGTTTGCAACCAAAGCTGGAAAAATATTTCCTAAAACTGGAGTAAGAGCTGATAAATTACCTCAGTATTACGATGCAGCTACTAGAGTACTGAACGATATTACCTACCCTTCTTCTGGTATGATTCTTAATAGTTACAATAAAGTTAAGAGTTCTAATGAAATTGATATTAATTTAGGTGGTTCAGTAACTAAAGGATATGTTACACCAGACACAGGTGGTTTAATATTAGCTACTGATTTTGTAAATAAAATCATGAAGGTTCCTTCTATTAAATACAATGTAGAAACCACAAATGGATTAGAAAGAAACTTCGCAGAAGATTTAAAATCTGGAGTATTCAAAGACGTTATCAAAACTCCTAGAGGTAGAATCATGTCATCAGTGGTAGATGGCATTCCTCAATTAATGCAGAGAGTAAGTGTAAGAATACCTTTACAAGCTATTAAGAATGCTGGATATGATGTAGATAGTTTTAAATCTATGGTTAGTAATTCAATGGGTATATCTGCAGAAACAGGTTTAAATATCAAGCCTATTGATAAAAAAGATTATAATGCTGCTTATGGTGGGAATGTACCATTAACTGGTGAATATTTTACATTTGATACAGAATGATAATTATGAGCAATCATTTACTGATGCTTATGATAGTTTAATAAACAGTTTATTACAATAATATATGGAAAAATCTATATTAGGTCAATATCCTACTGACAATACACCTAGCAAAGCAGTCTTATTAGGTAAGGCTATGGATACGGTCAATGCTCAGTATTCTCCTATCACTAATATTAAAACGGGTTATGATAGGAACTTAGAAACAACTCCATTAGATGATTATGAATATGCGTATCTGTTAAATAAAGAAACTCCAGAAGAAACACTAAAGGATAAGAGTTATTTAAGGGATGCTTGGACTACTTTTGCTAATAATAGAGATCAAATTAATCTGATGTCTGAAAGAGCTAAATTAGTAAAAGACATTAATCCTGTTATTGAAGATATTGATTATGAATTACAATATTTAAATGATAAGAAAATGCTTTTGAATCTTGAAAGCGTCTTACCTACTATGGATAAGAGCTCTCAAGAATATCAAAATACCTTACAGCAATATGAAATTCTTAAAAACAATTTAGAAGCCAATTCTGAAAAGTATAACGCAATATTAGCAAAGTACAATGATTCAGAAGGTACAGATGTTGATAAGAGAATTGAATACTTAAATGGGGTAAGAGATTGGTGGGTAAACGAACAATCCGAAGTAAATAAGAGCATTCAAGATTATTATGATTCTATCACATCTAGATCTGAAAGATACAAACCTTCTGCTAGATTTCAAATAAAAGAACAGAAAGCTCAAGATAAGCCTTTCTATGATTCTGATTATGTATTATACGCCGGACCTGGTTTAACAGGTTCATCAATGTCTACTGTTGAATCCTATGTAGCTGATGCATTAGCAACAGGTGCTTTATATCTTGGTAGACATTATGCTACTACTGGCGCTTTGAATGCAGTTCCTGGTATTGGTGCAGCATCCAATCTTATTGGTTGGAGCTCAGCTATTGCTGCTACAGCACTAAGTTTAGCAGGTAATATCTATAGTAGACATAGAGAATCATTGGCGCAAGTATATGGAGCATATCGTTCTAAGATTGAAAAAGATCTTGAAAGTAAAGGTGTATCTATCCAAGACTATGTTCAAATGGGTAGAGATCAATTGAAACAACAGAATCCTAATATAGATGTTACAAAGATTTCAGATGATGAAATTATAGATAGAACTTTATCTGGAGAGATTAAAATCTCCGATAAAGTTCTAAACTCTTTAAAAGATTCAGCAGATAATGGCTTAGAAAATGTTTACAATAATAACATGGCTTTGTCTGCAATGGATGCTGCACAATCAGCTTTGATATTTGCCCCATTAGGTAAAGCTATGGGTAAAATTATAACTAAACCTATAGCTAGCGCATTAAAGCCTTTAGTTAAATTATCTGATACTGCTACTAAGAATTATAATAAGCTTATTGATGCTTACACCGGATTTAATGCTAGATTAGCTTACAATAGTCCCAAAATGAATATGTTGAGCAAGGGTGCTAAAGCTCTAGCTCGTATGGGTTTTGCTGCTACTGGTGAAGCTTTTGAAGAAGGTAATCAGGATATATTTGATTACGATTATATTCACAATCAGTACGATAAAGATTCTTCTGGTGTATTTTCATCATTACTTGGGTTAGCCGAAGCTAATTACCGTACTGCAAAAATTTTATCAGGAATAGATACTGAATCAGAATTAGCCAATGATCCTCAATTCTGGAATGATGTAAAGGGTGGTTTCGCATTAGGTATGTACTTAGGTGGTCCTACTACTGCGTATCATGCTGGTATTGATATGCGTAAAGACTTTGTTGCCAATACTTTTGTTAGAGATATGGTAGCAGATAATATAGCTAAGAAAGATGCTATGAATAAAGCAGTAACATATGCTGATAAAGCATCAAAATCTATGCTCAATTACAAAGATAGTGTACTTGAAGTATTAGAGAACTTTAAATATCATATGCCTGATGGTCTTACTGAGGAAGACATAAATGCTGAAATCAAAACTGCAAACAATATATTTAATTTAGCTAAATCTAAAACTACTAAAAGCATTGGTAAACAATTAGATTATTCTGCGGGTACTACAGAATATAATACTTTGGCACTTCTAATTTCTTTATCTGGATATCCATATTTTTCCCTTAGTCTATCAAGTTCAAAGAGTTCTTCACCATCAGGTACTGAACCAAATAAACCAATTAAACCCTTACTAAAACTTCTTCTTGTTTTAATTTCAATACCATCATAATCGGGTACACAAAAATCAGACTTTTCTTTTCCTAATAATCTTTCAAATGTATCACCAATACCACCATATCCACGATGAACCTCTGGAACATATCCCATTCTTTTTATTCTATTAAATTCATTATTCAATTTTTTGATACTTTCTTTGATAGTATCACCATTGTTTAACATATCCTTCCTTTCTACTAAAAAATATTTTCTTTTCTATCTCGTTTATAATTATACCACAAAATTATTAAAACATTATTGTGTTATTAAAAAAATAATGATAATATATATAAGAACGCAGGAGGTTTTATGGAAATACCATTTGATTATATCTTAATAAGTATAATGATTAATTTAAAAAATAGAAAAGTTAAGGCAGAAGTATCAAAACAAAGCTTAATAAAAACCATAAATAAAATAATTTATAATTTAAATGTTAATGAAAAGGAAAAGTTAGAAATTATTAATAATTTTGATTTTGAATATGAACTAGATACATTTTATAATAATCATATTGAATATTTTGAATTAACGTCAGATAGTATTATTCTCGATGATAATGTATCTATCGAAGATTTAGAAAACATTTTAGAAAATAATGATATTGATGAACTAATATTAAATGAAATAGATTCTTTAATAGAATCAGATATTTCTGTTATTGAACTTATGGGTATTAAAATCAGAAAAGACCTTTATAAGTGGTTATATTTATCATTGCAAGAAGATGATAAGTTATATAGAGAATTATTATTTGCTAGAACAGAAAAAAATAATTTGCCAGAGGAGCAAACAATAAAACAAATTAAAAAACATGCCTTTACCAGAAGAATATTTTTTGTTAATTTAGAAAATCTAGATTATGATAGTGCATATGATTTACTACTATATAGTGATAGTTTTATAACATTTTCTACTTATAAAGGATTACCATTTAATATTCAAAATGATATGTTTGATGAAAGAAATATCTACAATAATCCCTTTCAAAAAAGCTTATTTTTTAATGACTCACTAGTACATTATTTAATTAATTATAAATTAGATTATTGTTTCAATGAAAGCATGGGTGCTGATTTAAATTATCACAAGGATGATTACAAATTTTATCTTAAATATTATTATTTGCTTTGTGAAGAAATAGAAACTCTTCCAGAAGGTAAGTTAAAAAATGAACTTGAAATAACTAAATATAGACTTATGATGATACTTGATGGCATGTTTGACAACACATTATTTATGAATAAAGATAATAGTAATTTAGAAGACTATAAAGGCAAATATAAGTTTAATGAACTAGAGGCACATTTCTTTGTAGATGAAATACTATCTTATAATGATAAAATGTATGAACACAAAGATAGTTATGTCATAGAATATTTTAATATAATAAAGAAAATATTTGTAAAAACATACTACTCACTAACTAAAGATGACAACATTATAAATAGAATAAAAGAAAATAAACTATACGGTATTAATAAAACTAGTACCAAATATTTTGATGATATATTAAGCAGTCCAAGAAGAAGAATAAAATAACTTCTTCTTTTATTATATTTAATTTATGTCTATATTTCTTTGCCTATATATAATAGGCACTACTGGTGCATCATTTATAGACCATAAGACTATAAATGACTATCAAAAACCTAAGGCTTTGATAGAAACAAAACATTTTACAGAAAAAAGTGTCAAATTATAAAAAACATATTTACAAACAATAACTATTATAGTAGAATATAATCGTAGAGTGGCATGAAGTGGAAGAAAGTGGGGGATATTATGTTGATTGGAGAATATCATCATAATATTGATGAAAAAGGAAGATTAATTATACCTTCTAAATTTAGAGAGGATATCGGTAATGAATTCGTTGTAACTAGAGGCTTAGATGGTTGTCTATTTGTCTATGCAATGAAAGAATGGAATGCCATCGTATCTAAACTTAGAACATTACCATTTACAAAGAAAGATGCTAGAACATTTAATAGATTTTTTATGTCTTCTGCTAGTACACTCGAATTTGACAAACAGGGGAGAATCAACATACCATCATCTTTAATTAATTATGCCGGATTACAGAAAGAATGTACGATTATTGGGGTTAATGATCGCCTAGAAATATGGGCTACTGATAAATTTAATAGCCTTATCGAAGATAACTTGTCTGCTATTAGTGATGTAGCAGAAAATCTATTTGAAGGGTTAGATATTGATGCATAAAACAGTATTACTAAATGAGGCAATAGATAATCTAAATATAAAAGAAGATGGCATATATGTTGATTGCACATTAGGATTCGGGGGACATAGTGGTTTAATATTAGAAAGAATAAAAAGGGGCTTCCTTTTCGCCTTTGATCAAGATGATATGGCTTTAGAATATAGCGAAAAGAAGCTAAAAGAAATAGGTAGTAATTTTGAACTTATAAAATCAAATTTTGCCTATATTAAAGAAGAATTAAATAAAAGAAATGTTACAGAAGTAGATGGAATAGTTTTTGACTTAGGGGTATCTTCTCCGCAACTAGACATTGCTGATCGTGGTTTTAGTTTCCATAAAGATGCTAAACTAGATATGCGAATGGATACTACTAAAGAATTCTCTGCTTATAATGTTGTAAATGAATACTCTTACGAAGAGTTAGTTAGAGTAATAAGAGACTATGGTGAAGAAAAATATGCTACTAGCATAGCTAAAAACATAGTTAAAGATAGAGAATCTAAACCCATTGAAACAACATTTGAACTAGTAGATATCATAAAAAAGAGTATGCCATATAAGGCAATGAAAGATAGTCATCCTGCCAGAAAAACATTTCAAGCCATTAGAATTGAAGTAAATAATGAATTGGAAGTATTAAAAATAGCACTTAAATCAAGTATTGAGCTCCTAAAAGTAGGAGGCAGAGTCTCAGTTATTACTTTCCATTCATTAGAAGATAGAATTGTAAAGGAAATATTTAATGAATACTCTAAGGTTGATAGTAATTTATCAAAGTTACCATTCATTCCTGAAGAGTATATGCCTAAGTATAAAGTGGTAGCGAGTATCACTCCTAGTACTGAGGAACTAGAGGAAAACCCTCGTGCTAGATCATCAAGACTTAGAGTAATAGAAAAAATAAAGGACTGATAATATGAAAAAAAAGAAAAAGAAAGGGCTAACTAAGATAGAGAAGTTTTTATATAAAAGCTGTTTAGTTATTATTGCACTTTTGATTTCAGGAATTGTTTTTACTAGTGCAACAGTATCTAAGATGAATATAGAACTTCAAAAAATGAATAGTGAAGTAGAAAAACAAGAAGATACCAATCAAAGTCTTGCTATGAAAATCAATGAGATGGCATCACTTGAAAATATTCAAACAATCAGTAAAAACTTAGGTCTATCTTATAATAATGAAAATATTAAAACAATAGAGTAAGGTGATTAGTATGAAAAAGGAAATTAATAGTAGTAAGTTTAAAGTAAGTAAACCTGTTATTATTGTTACCTTTTTTTTATTTTTGGTATTAATTGTCAGATTATGTTACTTATGTATTTTTGATTACAAGGTAGGTAGTTCTACAATTACAGCCTTTATCAAAACTACCGAAGAAGTAATAATGCCTAAGCGTGGTACAATATATGATACAAATGGTAACATCCTAGCTAATGATGTCATCAGTTATACTCTTATTGCCTATTTATCTGATACTAGAGTAGACTCAAACGGCAATAAAGACTATGTTGAGAATGTTGAAGATACTAGTACCAAACTTGCTACAGTTCTTGGAGTAACATCAGATGAAATAAAAACAATATTGGTAAATGGTATTCAAAATAAGAAATATCAAGTTGAATTTGGAACTATTGGTAAAGGTCTTTCCGAACTTGCTAAGGAAGAAATAGATAAACTAGAACTTCAAGGCATAGACTTTACTAAAGATATTAAAAGATACTATCCCAATGGAGATTTTGCTTCATATTTAATTGGCTACACAGTTAATAAAACTGATAAAGATGGTAACAATTGGATTACTGGCGAGATGGGTATTGAAGAATACTATAACGATACACTAAAAGGTAAAACAGGTTTTGTTACTTATGAAAAAGATAAATATGGCTACAAGATTGCCAATGGCCGTGAATATGTAGAACCCGCTGAA
>OGMU01000974.1_pt1 | contig 9628 bp, 9 predicted proteins | sample 1573331 | NCBI WGS metagenome assembly OGMU01 (sample SAMEA2581990, study PRJEB24529) | metagenome | biome: Human gut stool | place: China | collected 2011
AAGATAAAGATAATGAAATAGAATTACCATAATAAGGGATTTTCTCTATCTTGTACTGGTAATTCTATTTCATTATCTTTATCTTTGTTATCATCTTTAGTATTATCTTCTTCTTTAGTATTATCTTTATTTATATCATCATTATTATCTTCTTTTGGTTCTTCTGGTACTGAAGGCTCATCCGGTACTATAGGTTCTTCAGTAGTAAACTTACTATATTCATCTGTCCATTTAAAAGCATTAGCCCGCCACCATAGCCTGCTGTTTCGTGTAAATACATATCTTCTTTATTATAAATAGTTTCACCTACTAAGAATGGTCTTGCTCTTGTTTCTGATAATTTTTCTTTTATCATATTAATAAATCTATCCCAACCTAAATCTAATGTTCTATGTGGACAATATTTATTTGTATAGTCTTGGTGTTTTGTCACTTTATCTATATCCCAGTTATATCTATTTAGTATATCTACGATTAAGTCTATGGCATTTTGTTCTGCTTTTAGAAAACGATCTCCTCCTGACTTTGAATAACATATTTCGATAGCTATTCCTTCTCTATTTCCTTTACCATTGCCATCACTAGCATGCCAACCATTTCTATTTTCAGGAAGTCCCTGTACTATTTCTTTATCATCTACAGCATAATGAAAAGATGTTTCATAGTCATTATTTGTCATATAACTTATTTCATTTCTAGCAGTAGCATCATTGGCGGTATTATGTACTACTATTCTAGTAGGAGTCATTTCATAAGGGCATTTTAGATAATATCTACTTTCTGGTACTATTTTTTTTACAATATTAACCATTTTTACCCTCCTTTATCAGTTTTTCTATATTATGAATAAGATTGTATCCTGTTTCGGCAAATAGACCACTCAATGTTATTGCTAAATTAAAGTCTTTGGTTATTATGAAATAAAATATTGATACGCATAATCCTATGAAGATATTTTGTATTATTATTAGGTTATTATTTATATAAGGACATCTCTTTGATATAAATCCCAATATCCATGTTAAGGTCATGGTTAATAATGTTACCATTAATTCTGTATTTTCTGTTATGAAATTCATTCATCTCACCTCTATTCATAATCACTTTATTATATGAGATGAAATTTTTTAGCATAATAAAGTTAGTCTAAAAGAAAAAAGAAAGCTTTAACTTTCTTTAATATTTATATAAACTATCTGTAGCCACTGCATTTAGAGTCTGATCTGCGAAGATATTTTTCTTATAGGCAAAATAGGCTGCCGCTGCTATCATAGTGGCATTATCTGTACAATATTGTATTCTTGGTATTGATAAGTTAATATTGTTTTCTTTGCAGTCTTTTTCTAATCTTTCTCTTAGACCTGCATTAGCGGATACTCCTCCCGCTACTATAAGATTATTTACATGATAGTCTTTTAAGGCATGCATTGTTTTCTTAGCTATTACATCGGTAACATTATGCTGGAAAGTAGCACATAAATCTTCTTTATTTATGGTATTTCCTCTTTGATTTTCATTATGTACTAGGTTAATAACTGCTGACTTAATACCACTGAAACTAAAGTTATATGTTTTATCATTTAATGGTAATGGTAAGTCATAGGTTACTTTACCTTGATGAGCTAGTTTGTCTACTTTTGGACCACCCGGATATTCTAATCCAATTACTTTAGCTACTTTATCGTAGCACTCACCAACTGCATCATCTAGTGTACCTCCTATTCGTTCAAAGGAATAGTCTTCTTTCATATAAACTAATTCGGTATGGCCACCACTTACTACTAAAGCTATTAGAGGAAACTGTAATCTTCCTTCTAAATTGTTAGCATAGATATGTCCCGCTATATGATGAACTGGTACTAATGGTTTTCCTGTTACTAAGGCCATTGTTTTAGCGGCCTGTACTCCTATTAATAGACTTCCTATTAGTCCTGGGCCATATGTCACCGCTATGGCAGTTATATCATTCATAGTTAGATTAGTCTTACTTAATAATTCTTCAAGGACTATTGTTATATTTTCGATATGATTTCTACTTGCTATTTCTGGTACTACTCCACCATAGTTTTTATGAATATCTATTTGACTTAGTACTACAGTGGCTATTTCTTCAGAGCCATTTTTTACTATACTCATACTTGTTTCATCACAACTTGACTCTATTCCAAGTATATATACATCTTTCATTTACATCACCTGTTTTTCCATAAGTATTGCGTCTTCATCTCCATAATAGTATTTTCTTAAGGCTACCTCACGAAAACCAAACTTCTTATAAAGATTTATTGCTCTACTATTACTTACTCTTACTTCAAGAGTTATATTTATTACTTTATAATGGATGGCTTCGGATACTAGGTAACTCATTAATTTGGTTCCTATTCCTCTACCGCGATACTCTTCTTTTACAAGAATATTATCTACTTCCATTCTTTCATATATTAGAGAGTATTTTAATTCTCCTAGTACATTATTATCTTCTATATACTGAATTTCTTTAGAAAAGGGATTATCATTATTAACTACTTCTTTTATCATTTTTTTCCATAACCTCGGGTAATTTTAAATATACTGGATTTACTGCATGCGGATTAATACTAGGAAGATTCTTAGCATATTTAATTATCTCTTCAATATCATAATCATCTGCTTCGGTTACTAAGACTGGATTATATTTTTCTTTTAACTCATCTATTCTATCTATATTGTTAAACTCTTCAGTAATGGTATTATACTCTTTATCGTATAATCCTATGTAATAGTTACCGTGTTTGGCATCTATAGTGGATAGAAAATAATCTCCAGTAAAGCCTAATACTCTTATTTTTAAGGATGTTATCTCTTTTATGTTTATTTTTAGGAGATAAGCATACATCTTGGCTATTGTTACTCCTATTCTTATGCCCGTAAATGAACCTGGGCCATTTACAACCACTATTTCATTTACATCACTTGGTTCTAAGTTATTTTCTTTTAAAATATCTTCGATGAATTTTGTAGTATATATAGAATGTTCTTTAGGACTGGTATTTTTGATATTAGATAAAAGTTTTCCTTCTTTTACTAAGGCAATAGATACATCGAATAGTGATGTATCTATGAATAAGCTTATCATATTATGGCCTCACAAATATTAGTATATTTTTCTCCATATGGAGTCAGTATTAATATTCTTGTGTTTTCTCCTGTTATTTTTATCTTTATATCTAATCTTTCTGGAGGTAGGATATCTTTAATCATATCAGCCCACTCAATAATGGTTACTCCTCCCTTGTCAAAATACTCTTCTATTCCTATGTCTTCTTTTGAATCCTCTAGTCTATATACATCCATATGATATAGTGGTAATTCACCAACATATTCTTTTATAATTGTAAATGTAGGTGAAGTTATCTCATCTATTCCCATGGCATGAGCAAAGCCTTTAGTAAATAGTGTCTTACCACTACCAAGGTCTCCATTTAAACATATAACCATATTAGGAAATTTTTCTGATTCGATATTTTGTGCTACTGCAATTGTCTCATTTTCATCATGAGTAATTATTTTGTATTCTTCCATTTTAATCACCTTTCTTTGTCTATTTAATTATATCAAATACCTAGAGTAAATTACAATAGTTTTTTAGTAAATAATTAAAGATAGACAAAAATCTACCTTTAGTTATATTTATTTTATTTTCAGGATTTTTTTCATTCCTTCATCTTTAAGTACGCCTTTACTTAGCTTGGCTAATCTATTATAAAAGGTACTTAACTGAATATAGTTTTTGCAGGTATATGGGTCTCCTAGTGTTATGTTTATGGAATCTTTATTGTCTTTGTCACTAACTATATCTTTTGATATAGTTATGTCAGCATAGTCTTCGGTAATACTTATATGTATGCTACTTTTTTCTTTATTATATTCTGCTGATAGAACTGTATCATAAGGTAGTGATGAAGATAGTAATTTAACTATCTGATACAAATCTTCATTATTTTTTTTGAATGATAATAAGTTTATACTTTTATTTAATTTGGTAGAATAGTTATTGCTTTCTTTTTCATAAGCAAATAATTTGAATTCAGGAAAAGTTTTACTACCTGCGATAAACATTTTTATAAGTATAACTGGTTCTTTATTATATTCTGTAACTATAAAATAGCCTGGACCAAAATAGTTTTCATCATATAGCACATAAATATTGGTTAACTTTTCCATATAATTATGCTGACTGCAGCAATAGTTTTCGCCATGATCAATTCCTAGAGAGCAGTCCCCAGTAAGAGGTCTATTTAGATCCTCTTCATCATAATTTTTTTCTTTTATTTGAGCCAGTTCTTCTTCTTCAGTAATACACCATTCACAGTTTCCACAACATTTCATAAATATTAACACCTCGGCATATATAATAACAGATTTTTCTATTAAAAGCAAGAAAAAAGTACTATGACAAGTACTTATTCATTTTATTTAATATTTCTTCTTTATCTGATGATTTTATTATGTAATCAGTAAATCCTTCCTGTAAATAACTATCATCATAATCATATTTATTATCTTTTGTTAATAATATTACCTTGGTATTAAAGTTTCTTATTTCTAATAATTTTCGCATAATTATATGTCCATTTTGTGGTTCTAACTCTTCATCTAATAATATTAAGTCATATTTTTCTTTGTTTCTTATTTTTTCTAATCCTTCTTTTCCTAATTTTACACTAGTTAGTTCTATATTTGTTCCACTTAATATTTTATTAAATAGTTTTTCACTTGATGGACTATCATCTATTAATAATACTTTCTTTTTATCATAAATATTATCGTATTTATTTATATCTGTATCTATGGTATCATACTTTTGGTCTAATATTATTTTTATGGTTGTTCCACTTCCATAACTACTACTTGGTACGATTGTTCCATTCATTAGTGTTATTAGTCTTTTAGCATTATATAAGTTATTATTTAGATTATGATTATCTTCTCTTTCTTGTTTCTTTGTGAATATTTTATTTATGTCTTCGGCTTTCATTCCGATTCCAGAGTCTTCGACTGATATTATTAATCTAGCTATGTCTCCTTTTATAATAGTATTTATATTAAACTCTATATATCCATTATTGGTGTATTTAATACTATTATCTAATATTATGGTTAATACTTTCTTTAGATTTATTCCATCGCCATACAAATATTCTGGTATATCACTGGCTATGCTTACTCTAAAGTCTAGGTTTTTATTTTGAGCTTTGGGCTTGTATATTCCTACAAGTTCTTTTAACAATCTTTTTATATTATATTTTTCATTATATATTCTAACACTAGCACTATCAATACTTGATATATCTAATATTTCATTTGTCATAGTAGTAAATTTGGCAGTACTTCCCTTAATATTTCTAGCGGAATTATTTATTTCTTCAACATCAATTTTTTTATTATCTGTTTCATCTAATATGTTATCTGTTTCTTTATCAATATCTTTGGTTATACCTCTTATTTCATTTGTCATATTATACAAAAATAGTGTTTTTTCTTCATTAGCATTATCACTTATTACTTTAGCCTTATGAACTTCATCTAACATTTTCATATCAGGATTTTCAATGGTATGATACATTATGAAAACTATTAGAAATTCCACTATTGTTATTAAAGTAGCTTGAGGATAAATTCTTTGTATTATAGCAACGATAATTATAAGAAGAATAAATATATAAAGTGGTACAAATTTTTTATGTTCTATTATTTTTCTGTTTTTTATCATTGGAATAAACCATACATTTATACATATTGTAGAACACAAATATACAAAATTAACTGCCGGGCCTATAGCATAACCTTTTTCTGTCTGCAATGGTAATGCCATACACATAACAACGCATACAGCATAAATAGTGTATGATATGTTTCTTAATTTTTTATAATGTTCTAATTTTTTTTGCTTTTCTGTTGTATAGCATAAAACATAATTATATAGTGTCATAAACAATAAATACGTTATTAAATATATTAAATATGCTCTTGTAAAGATTATTGCGGGCAATGATGTTGGAGAAAATTTATTGCTCATATATATACACATCAATTCTAATATTAATCCAAGTAAATTGGAAAAAAGAATTTTTGAAAATATTTTTGCCTCGTTAGAGTTAATGTGTTTCCTGATGAAGTACATTATATTTAATGTTATTGATAATATAAGTGCATATAAAATTAAAAATTCAACATTCATAATAATTCTCCTATTGTCTTATACTATGATTATAACATTTATTTGTATTATTGTCCACATTATAAAAGAGAGTAATTATTGTTTTACTCTCTTTTTTACATTTCTTGAAGTTTTTAAATACTCAGCACAATTAATACTATCTTCAGGTACTTTTTCTGCTAATAAAGGATTTGTATCCCTTTTACCACTTGGAGCCACAGGAAATGATGGTATTATTCTTAAGTATAACTTTTTTAATACTTCCAATGGGACACTATTAGCTAATCTATTCATAGCATTATTGATAACTTCTTCTTGTGATAATTTGCTTTGCCTTTGTAATTCGATATGACAAACATAAGAATCATCATTTATTTTTAGAAGAACCGCTACCATAATATTTTTTATATCTTTTTCAATTATATCTTCAATTATGTAGTATGGTAATTCGGTTTTATCGGATAAAGTAATAAAACTATTTGGTCTTCCTTTCATTTTTATTCTTCCTTGATTATCTGTTTTATAGGAATAAGCACCTTGATTTAACCAAGTTTTCCCCTTACTATCTTTTACATATATGGAATCGTTTAATTTTGATTCGCTATATCCCAGCATATTACAAGGGCCATTTATTACTAATATTCCCGGTTTACCTATGGGACAATAATTTCCATCTTTATCTAAAACTTCCAGGTCAACAAAACTATGAGGAGTAAGCCCTAGACCATACTTTTTTACAATATTGCTAATCTTTTTTTCTTGTAATGATTTTAGTATTGTAACAAATACGCCACTACTTTCAGATGTTCCTCCACCTATTGAAAATGTTACTGGTGATAGTGGATAAGGTAATTTATCGGTACCAAATTTATGTTTTTTTGATGTTGCATTATAATAATATTCTTCTCCAGGTGAACACTCTTCTCCTGTTACTGTTGGTAACATTAAAAAAGGCATATTAATATTTTTAAACTTTTCATCATGATTTAATTGATCACACAATTTTGTCCAAAATCCGGTTGATGCTGGTACAAAGTTAGGTTTGTTGATTAAAAGTGAATAAATAAAGAAGTCTCTATCATAATATGGTTCTAATGCTAAAGTACATTTTTCATATAATGTATCCGATATTGCACATGATAGTTCCATATGAGTATATGTGGGAATATGTCCTAAAATAGTCATATTTCTCATACTTGGTAATCCTGATACATCTGATTCTTTCCACCTAGATAACGTTATATAGCTTCTAGTAGAATGAATTACTCCTTTTGGACGGCCAGGGTCAGTTGTTCCGCTGGTATACGTTTGTATAAAGGGAGCATCAATCGAAACATTTTCTATTACTTCTCCTGTATAATCTTTTCCTATATTTGCAACGCATATAGAGCTTATAGCCTCTTCATCAAATAAAATCTATGAAGCAATACAAATTACTGAACAACGTTTTAGGTTGGGTCGTGTTTGTCATATCGGCCGTAACTTACATTTTAACGCTGGAACCAACAGCCAGTTTCTGGGATTGCGGAGAATTCATTTCTTCTGCATATAAACTCGAAGTAGGACATCCGCCCGGAAATCCTATTTTCATGTTAACGGGAAGATTTTTCGCAAATTTTGCCTCTGATCCTACTCAGGTAGCCTACATGATAAACCTGATGTCGGGACTACTCAGTGCAGGCACTATATTATTATTATTTTGGACTATAACTCATCTTGCCCGAAAAATAGTGGTAAAAGAAGGAGGTTCTTTAGCTTACGCATTCAGTGATACTTTTTGGTTTTCGGCAGTAGAAGGTGAAGTTTATGCATATTCTTCTTTCTGTACGGCTCTTGTATTCTGGCTCATCTTGAAATGGGAAACTGTAGCCGACGAACCTCATTCTTACCGGTATATAGTACTTATAGCTTATCTTATCGGTATATCCATTGCAGTACATCTTCTCAATTTATTATGTATTCCGGCTATCGTACTGGTATATTACTACAGAAAATTCAAAAATACGAATGCAAAAGGCTCTCTTATAGCTATTGCCATTTCGTTCGCTATAATCGTAATTTTATTATACGGATTGATTCCGGGATTTGTAAAAGTCGCCGGATGGGCGGAACTTTTATTTGTAAACGTATTCGGCGCACCTTTCAATCCCGGTGTCATTATTTATTTCTTCCTCGTAATAGGATGCATTTCTTGGGCTATTTATGAAACATACAGTCAAAAAAATAAGTTCCGTTTGCGGCTCTCTTTTTTAATAAGCGTCATTATGGTAGGTATTCCTTTTATAGGAGATAAAATATGGATAGGCATATTGTTATCTATCATTTTAGCTTGTTATCTTTTCTTCAAAGAAAAGCTGCCGGTTCGTGCTTTGAATACTATTTTGGTATCTATCATGGTTATTTTCATAGGTTACTCTTCTTATGCCCTGATCGTGATTCGTTCTTCTGCAAACACGCCTATGGATCAAAACTCTCCTGAAGATGTATTCAAATTGGCAAGTTATCTGAATCGGGAACAATATGGAGATCGTCCTCTTCTGTTCGGAAATACGTTCGTATCGGATGTAGCACGCGACAATAACGGAGCACCCATGTTTAAGGAAGGTTCAGCTATATGGAGAAGAAATATAAAAACCGATAAAAACGAAAAAGACAAATATATAATCATAGACCATAAACGAGATTATATATATACTCCCGAACTGGATATGTTTTTCCCTCGTATGTACAGCAGTAGTCCTCAACATATAGAAGCTTATAAAGAGTGGACTAATTTCAAAGGAAAACCTGTTAAAGTAAAAAATTACCAGGGAGAAACTCATACAGTCTATAAACCTACTTTCGGAGAGAATTTGAAATTCTTCCTCGATTATCAATTGAATTTTATGTACTGGCGTTATTTCATGTGGAATTTTGCAGGACGCCAAAATGATTTGCAAGGAAACGGAGAGGTAAGTAAAGGTAATTGGATCAGCGGTTTTAATTTTATAGATAAACACCTGGCCGGAGATCAGACTAATCTTCCTTCTGAACTGGCAAACAATAAAGGACGCAATGTATTTTACATGATGCCGCTCATATTGGGTCTTATAGGATTATTCTTTCAAGCATATTCGGGAAAAAAAGGTATAGAAGGATTTTGGGTAACGTTCTTCTTATTTTTCATGACCGGTATAGCTATTGTTATTTACCTGAATCAAACTCCTTATCAACCGCGTGAAAGAGATTATGCTTATGCCGGTTCTTTCTACGCATTTGCAATTTGGATAGGTTTAGGTGTAGCGGCAATAAGTAAAGGTCTTGAAAGATACCTTTCTCCGAAAGTGGCATCTTCCATAGCCACCGTACTCTGTCTCATAGTACCTATACAAATGGTAAGTCAGACATGGGACGATCACGATCGTTCCATGTCTGACTTACCATTTGTAT